>MDTE01070220.1_pt1 | contig 28586 bp, 19 predicted proteins | sample 811231 | NCBI WGS metagenome assembly MDTE01 (sample SAMN05326651, study PRJNA326480) | marine metagenome | isolation source: seawater | place: Indian Ocean: Red Sea | collected 2010 | reverse complement strand
GAGGACGTAGGAAGACCGACCGACCGTTCGTTCGTTCGTTCGTTCGTTCGTTCGTTCGTTCGTTCGTCGCGCGTCTCTCGCGAGACGACGACGACGACGCGCGCGTCGCTCTCGCGCGCCGGCGGCTGGGAAAAAGCGTTGTAGGGTTTAGCGCGGAACGCTAAACCCTACAACGCTTTTTTACTTTTTCGTGTCAGCGCACGGGATGGGTGATTTCACCCGCATTCTGTAAAAGAAAACACGACCACCGTTCGATCGCACGCGCGCGACCGAGACGCTCGTACTGTGATGGTAGAAAACGCGATCAACACACCCATCGGTCGCGTGCGAACGACCGACCGAGACGATGATTCGATCGCCCGACGCGACGCGATCGTCGCGGGCGTCGCGTCAGAGTACGGCTCACGCGCGAATCGATATGTTCGCCACCGCTACCACGTGTAAGATCTCCGCGGTCCCGACCGCGCGCGCGCAGCGACGCGCGCGACGCTCGGTCGCGGTTCGCGCCGAGGGCGCGGAAGAGACCGCCGCGCCGGTCGCGGTACGTTGCGCGAACGCGCTCGCGGATCGACGAGGACGGATCGACGCGCGCGACGAGGACGCGGGGGGAACGCGCGCGCGAGGAGGGGTGGGATGGGTCGGGAAGAATTCGTGTCGTCGAACGCGAACGGTGGATCGCGACGCGCGAGGTCGGCCGCGCGCGGCGCGAGGGACGACGGCGACGGGGCGATGGGCGCGATCGCGGGCGATCGATACGCGAGCGTATCTTGGTGGTGGATAGATTTGGGTGGGTGAGGGTTTAGTGGAGTGTCGTAGTGTACCGGGTGTGAAGACTAACGGGATGTGTTTTGTGTTTTTTTATGGTGTGCAGAAGAAAGCCGCGCGCGACACGAGCGACGACGCTCCGTTGTTCGTCCTCGGTAACAGCGATCAATCGTTGTCCTACCTCGATGGCTCCTTGCCGGGTGACGTCGGTTTTGACCCGCTCGGTTTGTCCGACCCGGATGGTGCTGGTGGATTCATGAACCCGCAATGGTTGGCGTACGCTGAATTGATCCACGCCCGCTGGGCGATGCTCGGCGTCGCGGGCATGGTTGCCCCGGAACTCCTCGGTGGCTTGGGCATCATCCCGGAAGAAACCGGCTTGGTTTGGTACAAGGCTGGTATGATCCCGGCGCAAGGCACCTACGACTACTGGGCCAGCCCGTTCACCATCTTTTGGATCAACGCCGCGATGATGAACATTGCGGAACTCCGCCGCGCGTCCGACTACTGGAACCCGGGCTCCATGGGTAAGCAAGACTTCGTCGGCTGGGAAAAGAAGTTGGGCGGCAGCGGTGAACCGGCGTACCCCGGCGGAGCTTTCAACCCGATGGGGTATGGCAAGAAAGACATGGATACGATGAAGCTCAAGGAGATCAAGAACGGTCGCCTCGCCATGATGGCGTGCTTCGGCTGCGGTGCGCAAGCCGTCATGACCGGTGAAGGCCCGGTCAAGAACCTCGTCGACCATATTGTCGACCCCTTCGGAGCGAACATGCTCGTCAACTTTCAAAACGTCGGCGGTGTGTCTCCTTTCTAAAGTGCGTTCGATGAATTGGACAAACACTTAGCTATAGCGCATCTTTGTTTTATACCACATATAAAGCCAAGCAATTAATACGATGACCCACGCACGATCCATTACGCCGAGAGCGCGTCCCCCCAGCTTTCCATCGCGCGACGCACCGATGCGCTCGGCGCGGCGCGGCGGAGCGTTTGAAGCGCGTCTCGCGCGACGTCGGCGCCCGCCAGGCGCGCGTGCGATTCGAAACGTCCACACGTCGTGAGTGCGCACAAAATTCGCGCTGCACCTTCAACGACGCGTTCATCACTCTCGACTCGCGATGCGATCAAGCGCACGAAATCAATCAACACGTCCAATGCGAGTTCAACCTGCGCGGAGACGCCGAAATCGTCAGTCGGTCTTCGTCGCGCGCGGGAACGAACGACGCGCGCGCGCACCTTGAACACGACCTCGAACGCCTCGGTCGGGATGTTGAAGAGATATTCACTTTTCACGTCATCACATTCTCCGCGTAAACGGCGCCACGCGCGAGAGAATTCATCAATCGTCTCCGGCGCGCGCTCGGTCAACGCCTCCTCGTTGACTCGCGCGGGCGCGTCCCCGGCGAGCCTCGCGGACCTCGCGCGGGTGAATCGATCGACGGCGCGCGGACCTCGCGCCGCGTCTCGGAACCACGATGACTTCTCCATGGGTCTGAGATTCGCACCGAGGACGAGCTGATGGAACGCGCCGTAGTCGCACCTCTGCTCGACGGCGCGCCTCTTGGCGCTCTCCGCCGCGTCGCGACGTCTGTCTCGTTCGAGCGCGCGCGCGAAGGCGACGTCCACGGAATCGCGACGCATCGCGTGCGTTCGGCGCGTCGATGAGAGAGGGACGAGATTGGACGAGGCAGAGAGTGAGGCGCGCGTGACGTGGGGAGTGGAGTGCGTGGAAAAGATGAGTTCAATTCACTCTGGATTAACAAACGTGAACGCGGTTTCGCGTCGCGGCGCTCGCCGACGAACGCGATACGCGAGCTAATTAATGGTGCACGACGGTGAGTTTAGTACACCTCGACGTGCCATTGGCCGTTCTTCTTGAGGCCTTCGAGCCACTCTTCGTATTTGATGCCCTTCTCCTTGCAGACGCCTTCCAACATTTCGAGGATGCCCGGCATCATACCCTTGAGACCGCAGAAGTACATGTGCGCGCCGCCGTCGAGGAGTTGGAACACTTGGTCCTTGTACTCTTCAACCTTGTCTTGGATGTACATCTTACCGCCGTTCTTGTTGGTGTCTTCACGGGAGAGCGCGTAGTCGATGCGGAACTGACCCGGGAATCGCTTGGCGCACTCTTGGAACTCGTCGTCGTACAACTTGGCGTCAGAGTTGGCGACACCCATGAACAACCACGCGAGACCCTTGAACTCCCAGCTCGGGATGTCTTCAAGGAAGAAACGGCGGATGTAGGAGCGCATCGGGGCGATACCGGTACCGGTAGCGACCATGATGACCGGCGTCGCCGGGTCCTTCGGCAAGAGCATGACTTGACCAGTCGGGCCCGTCATCATGACTTCGGCGCCCGGCTTGGCGTCGCACAAGAAGTTGGAGCAGATACCCTTCTTGGCCGGATCTTCGGCGTTCATTTCCGGATCCCAGTACGTCGCGCGGCGGACGCACAAGGTGGCGGTTTGGCCGTCGAAAGAGTCTCCGTAACGGGACGACGCGATCGAGTACAAACGCACGCCGTGCGGCACCTCCTTACCCTTGGAGTTCACCTTGGTACCCGGCGGGATGACGCCGTAGGACTGGCCTTCCCAGAACGGCATCTTACCACCGTGCTCGATGATGATGTGGCACGTTTCACCGGTCGCGTTCGGGCCGACGATGCGCTCGACGGAGCGCACCTTACCCACGAACGGCGTCTTGTTCTTGTACGTGTTCATCGGGAGCTCCATCTCCTCCATCTCGAGCGGAACCTTCGCGCGACCCTTCGGGTCGATGGTCTTCTTCGCGGTCGGGGAGCACTTCAAGCCGAGACCGTAGTCCGTGCCGGAGGCGCGCACGACGGTGTTCGCCGAGCGAGCCTTGGTCGCGCGCGCCGAGGTCACCTTGGCGCCGGCGAAGGCGGAAACCTATTATCCATTGGGGAACGGCCCATCCAATCGTCAGTCGCGTCATCCTCGCCCATCGCGCGCCCTCTCGAGACGCGCGCGCCCATCATCCATTTCGCATCGATACTCTCCACCGACCGACGTCTCCGAATCGCGTTCGCCGCGTCCGGTGAACCTCCCCGATCGATCCACATCCGATCGCCCCCGATCCGCATCCGGGGAACCCCGACCGCGCGCGGTGCGTGCCGATCGGTCGTTCGCGCGCGCGTACCTTTGCGGAAACGTTCATCTGCGACGACGACCGAAAAAACAAAAATACGACGCATTTTTCCATCGTCAGTCTCTCCGCGCGGCGCACCCACACACGCGTCCCCGCGCGTTCCACGCGCGTTCGAACGGATGAGCGAACCCCGCGCGATCGATCGGTCGCGCCCACATCGCATCATCGCGCGCGTCGTCTTCGCGCGCGCGTCTTCACGACGACGATACGACTATTAAAAAAAAATACGAGACACCGAGCGCGGTCTCACTCGCCGAGCGCGCACGTCCACGCGCGCGCGCACGCACCGTGAAAGCCATTTTTGACGATGAGTTGTGACGCCCGCGCGGGGAAGCCGTCGAGGGTGGGAAGGGGATGACGGTGGCGTCGTCCACGTCACTGTTTGCGCACACGGTGTTTGTTTCTACGAGTCATGACCCGTGATGGATGGGAGGCTGGCGGAGGCGTGGAGTGGGCGTTCGGTCACCGGTCATGACTCAAGGAAACTGACCGACGGGTCGTGACTCGCCATGAGTCCCCAGCCGATGATGACGATCATCATCATCGTCGTCGTCCCGTCGCGCGATGAATGAATGGCGCGGCGACGGGACATCGAGTCGCTCGGGCCGACGCGAGGATGACGACGACGTCGGTGATGTCCACGCGCGCGGTGGTCTCGGTGACGCGCGGACGTCATCGCGGACGGGACGCGATGATGACCATGACCATGAAGATGACCATGAAGATGACGACGCGTCCCGGTGCGCGCGCGGCGCGACGCGCGACGGTGACGCTCGCGAGAACCGGCGACGAGGCGCGCGATGATGATGATGATGATTCTCGAACGCTCTCGTCGTCGTCGTCTCTGTTGGACGCGTTGGAGGACGCGTGTCCCGTGCCGCGCGACCAGCGACCGGCGTCGCAATACGAAGAGCTCAGGGACGGCGCGCTCACGTCGTGGCCCGGTTTAGGCGTCGGTCCGTACGTCAGGCGCGTGCTCGCGCTGTTCACGTTCTTTTACGTCGTCATCGCGTATCCCATCGCGTGTGGGTCGTACGATCCGAACACGCAGTTCGTGGAGGCGTGCGTGAGCGCGTGCGTGGGCGCGAGCGGGGCGACGGCGGCGATGACGCTGAGCGCGTATAACGGGTGGTCGTACGTTCGCGATCGATTGTTGAGCGCGACGGTGGAGTACGAGGAGACGGGGTGGTACGATGGGCAGGTGTACGTGAAGGATCCGGAGATGTTGGCGCGGGATAGACTGTTGGGGACGTACGAGGTGCGTCCGGTGGTGGAGACGTTGCGAAGGACGCTGGTGGGGTGCGGCGCGGCGGCGTTGACGTCTCTCGCCGCGTTGCGTCTGATCGATGCGCCGAACGGTGAGATGAATGGGGATTACGGGTCGAACATGGGGTACTACACCGAGACGTCGGCGGCAAAGTTCGAAGAGGAGGAGGAGGAGGAGGAGGCGCGAATGATGACGGAATCGATGGAATCGCCCTCCGTGTTCGCCGCGGAATCGGAGGAAACGTAGCGAAGACGCTTGTAACATTGTCTTCATGTCAGACAAACTAAAAAATTCTACTATACTAGAGAGCCTCCGTGAACTTCGAGCGCCTGAATCGTCGCCGCGAATCGCACGCACGCCTCGGCGTGAAGCGGGAGCGGCGCGCGCACGCGTCCGAAATCATCCACCGCGGTTTCGCTCAGACACATCATGCCGAGTTGAGAGAGGCGCGTCGCGTATAATTCACATAAACGTCTCAGCGTCTCGCCGTCGATAGTCTCGTCCGCGGCGCGCAAACACACGCTCGACGCGCTCGCACCGAATGCGACGCGCGACTCGCGGGCGGACGTCGGAGGCAGAGCGTACGTCCGCGCGGTTTTCGACGCGTCGTCCGATTCGGTCACGAAAGAAATGTTCTTCGTCGACGACGCGAAAGCGGAGATTCGAACGCCGACGTCGTCGGGTTCGACGCACGTCATCTCCACGAGCGTCAAGAATTCACGGTCGAGCGGCTCGGGGAACGATTCATCGCACGCGCGCGCGAGCGCGTCGCGCTCCGTCGTCGACCACGGCCCTACGCGACAAATCACGACTCGTTCGAATTTGAGCCACGCGCTCGCCTTTTTACCGTACGCAAACGACAATTGCTCCGAGAGTGCGCTCGTTCGGTCGATGAGCCAACGCATACCGTTCGTCTCGACGTCGTTCGAGCTCGCGAATGGCTCGGCTTCGATGCTAAAGAATTCGCCGTTTGAATCGGACCAAGACGCCACGATCCAACGCGACGCCACGACGATGTACGCGCAGTGTAATCCTCTCTCCATCGACGATACGCTCGCCGCGTTGTCTTCGTCGATCAGCGGCGTCAACGCGTACAACGGTTCGTACGCTGGAAACGACGGGATCGTTCTGTTCGTGTCCGTCTCCGGAGTTTTAAACAACGGATGCGGCTCGCGGCGACCGACGACGGCGGCGCCGCTGACGCCCTCGCGTCCGCTGGCGTTCTCCGCGACTCTGGCGCTCCTCGGTGCGGCGTCCAAATTATCCTTCGAGAGCGGCACGCGCCGCACGATCATCGGTCTCGCGAGTTTCAAGAAGACGTTGAACGCCATCGCGCGAACGCTCGCCGCGGACCACGCGAACGCGTCTCGACACCACGACTCCGGCACGGCTTGCACCGAGACGGAGAGAAATCGTCGATCCACCGCGGTCGTCGCCTCGCTCATGACGTGCGATGCCAACGCGATGAGCGTCAACGCGTCGATCTCTCTCATGTCGTCCGGAATGATGACGTACACGACGCACATTTGCGATTTACGCGAGGCGAGTTCGGCGGCGCGCTGCGCCGCCGCGCTCAGCGCGCGAGAGAATCCATCCAACGTACGCGCACCCCCGCGCCTGAACCCATCGCCCACGGGTTCGAACACCGATCCATCGTCACCCTCCACCATGGGTTCGTGTTTTCCAAGTCCACACAACTCGTACTCGCGAGAAATCTCTCGCATCAACGCCGCCGCGCCTCGTCTCGTCGCGTCCTCCGCGCCGCACACCGCGTACGCGCAATCCTTCCTCCTCCCCCCGTACGGTTCGAACGGACCCGCGCGCCATCTCGACACGTAGTCCTCGATCGTCTTCCCCCTCCCACACACTTCTCCGACGTCGAGCCAATCCCCTTGATACCGCGTCCTCGCGCTCGCGTCTCGACTCGCCTCGACGCGTCCCGTCGCCTCGCGCGTCCCCTCCCCGCCCCTTCTCGTCGTCACCCCGCACGCCTCTCTCGCGCGCATCGCCCCGAACGCGCGCGCTGGATCACACGTTCCCATCGCCGATCGCGCGAGCGCGGCCAACGCGTTCGCATCGCGCAAAACCCCCGCGAACACCGTCCATCGCGCGCGCGCGCCCCATCGCCATCCATCGGCATCGGCGTCATCCATCCATCGCCCCCGTCGCCTCGCGCGGCCGTCTCTGCCCCCCGCGCGCGCTCGTTTCGACGTCTCGGATTTTCCTCTTCGCATCCACGCCGCGTCGTACGCGCGAGGTCTCACCGTCACCGCGCGCTCGCCCTCGACGTCGTCCTCGCGCGCGCGCATCGAGACCGATTCGTCACCGATTCGTCACCGATTCCGTCGTCGCCGAGTCCCCGTCTCGCTCGCGAGCGCGCGAGAGACGTCGATGAATTTCTTTCGCATCGATCGCCGGTCGTCGCTCCTCGCGCGCGTCGTCGCGCGGTGACGACGGGTCGCATCGAATCGAATCGAATGCATTCATCATTCGGACCAATGGAACCCAACCGTTCGTTCGACGCGTTCGATTCGTCGCCGCACACGCGCGCGCGCGATCGTCGCGACGTCCCGCGAGGGGATTCGACCGAGCGAGGGAATTCTTTTCGCGCGTCTCGGCTCGAGACGTCGCGCGCGACGTCGCGCGCGAGACGTCGAGAGACGTCGAGAGACGCGTCGTGGGAAGGAATTCAAACCGCGCGAGTGCCGAGTTTGCGCGCGCCATGTCTCCGGTTCGACGGTCGCGTCGCGTCGCCGCCACCGCGCGCACGCGCGGGAACGGGCAAGGGAATAATCCCTTGGTCGATCTCACCAATCGCGGCGGCGCCGCGCAGTCGAGCGGGGCGAATAAGGGGGTGAAAGCGACGAGAGGGCGGCGCGCGAACGGCGTGGGGGCGCGCGAAGGGAATCCGCGCGGTGTCAAGCGCGAGGCGACGTCGAGCGAGGGACGAACGCGGAAGAAGACGAAAAAGGATGATTTCACGTGCGAGGAGACGATGCCAGAGACGAGAGGTACGCGCGCGGTGACGACGCATTGTCGATGCGATGATGATGATGTTTTGAAATTTTTTGAAATTTTTGAAAAGAGACTGACGACGACGACGCGCGCGCAGCGACGAGAGCCGTGCCGAGCGATGCGAGGGGCATGGTGGCGACGAATAGCGAGGATTATCCGTTCAGCGTGTGCGGAGGACGTCGGAGGCAGGAATTGATCAAGGAAAATGTGCTCGCGCCGTACGTCGGCGACGGGCGGTATTTCAAGTGCGTTTAAATTTAAACGGCAAAGAGACGCGCGCGCGCGGGAGCGGCGACGACGATTCACGACGCGGGCGCGATCGCGGGCGGTGCGACGGCGCGAGTGGAAGGCGTCGAATCTCACCGTGGGCGCGACATCGATCGCGAGGGAGCGACGTCGACGCGACTCCCCGCGGCGTCTCGCGAAGCGCTCAAATCGACTGACTGATTTTTCCGTTTTGATTTTCGCGCCCTTCGCAGCGTGGCGACGCGTCAACAACTCATCGATTGGATGGCTGATCAGCACAATTCTATGTCGTTGACGGACGAGACGTTACACCTCGCCATCGTGTACATGGACACGTTTCTGACGCAGCGCGTGCCGGATACTTTTTTACAAAGGAGCGGCGCGAGCGGAAGCGAGCCTCTCGAGGCGAAACCGCTCCGCGCGCTCGGAGGCGATCGAGTCTTACACTCGGTGGACATGCAGCACCCGCTGTGCAATAAACTCAAACGTCTCGGTATCACGTGCATCTTCGTCGCCGCCAAGGTGACCGAGGTGATGACGCCGACGGCGAATGAGTTTGCGACGTACGCCGAGGTGTCGTCGTTTACGCGCGATCAATTGTTGCTCGCCGAGCGCGCATTGCTTCGAGAGCTCAAGTACGCGCTCATTCGTCCGACGGCGTTCGGATTCGCCGAGGCGTACGTCGAGAGTGTCCTTCGCACGACGAATCAACTCCGCAAGTTTCCCGACCGCATCGAGTTTGCAAATTGCGCGTTCGCGCACTACGGAGACGTCGCCGCGTGTTTTAAAGAGACGACGTATTACCTCGTCGAGTTGGCCAAGTATGGGCACGAGGGGTTGAGATTCACGCCCTCGCTCATCGCTGCCGCCTCCGTGGCGGCGTCTCTGCGGTACCTGGACATCAAGTGGGACGAGATTCCGATTCTAGAGGAGGTGGCGGGATACAACTGGGAGCAACTCGGCGAAGCGTGCGATTACCTTCGCCGCGTCGCTCGAGACGCGCAGATGATTGAAGAGTGGAGCGATGGTTTGACCGTCAATTCCAAGTACGAGGGCGTGACTTCCTTTGTGTTCAGCACCATCAATTCGGAGCCGTGACCTCCGACGGCGCTGAGGGTGATTATAGGGGGGTGTAGAGAGATTTGAATAGTCGGAGCGACGAAACGCGTCTCAAAGACGAAGACGCTATCGGCGCGTAGAATCGACGCCGAAGCCAGCGAAAGGCGTCGATGCGATACGAAACGCACTTAGACCGCGGTCGAGACGTGCTTGGAAAAGCCACTCGTCGCGGATTAAACGTAGTATGTAACGAGAAGAACTCTTTAACTTAATTAAATAGACAACTTTTGGCTTTTGGTGCGGGCGCCGCGAGCGGCGTCGACGAGGCGAGAGTATCTCGTCTCGCCTCGACGCGCTCGCGATGGGAAACTGTGGTCGTGGATGATGGAACGGTGTGTGTGTGTGTGTGTGTGTGTGTGTGTGTGTGCGCGCGCTACTTTAGCATGGAAACACCGGAAGAGATCAACGCGACGACGATGAACTGTTTCACGTGCTCCTCGGGGATTTGCAACGAAATGTTCTTCGCCACCAGGTACGAACACGCCATGGCGGAGCCCGCCAAGAGCACCGCCGATTTGCTCTTCACGTTCCCGTTTCTAAAGTGCGCCGTACTCACGGCCACGTTCGTCAGCACCGTGGCCAAGAGCGCGGTACCGCAAATCCTATGCACCTCCATATCCGTCATCCCGGTGAGGTACGCCGACACCAAAACCCCGCCGCCGACGCCCACCGTTCCTTGTAACAACCCGCACGCCACGCCGAGCGCCAACATCTCCCGCTCCGCCGACAGCGCCTCGATCCAACCTCCGTACTTATCGTGACGATCCAAAAACTGATTGCGCACCACCTCGTACGTATTCGTCGGCGGCGGTCGCTCGCGTTTAATCTTCCAATCCGCCTTCGCGTCCCGTCCCTCATCCGCGTCTTGTTGATGCTTTTTCAACATCGCGCTCGGCGAGCACAGGATCAACGCCCCGCCCAACATCTTACGAAGCGTCTTCCCGCTCAACCGTTTCGCCATCAACTGTCCGATCGGCGTGCACGCCGCGCCCACGCACCCCACCGTCACCGCCACCGGGACGTCGCTCACCCCGTTTTGCGCGTACGCGAACGATCCCGCCGCCGTCGCCCCCGTCACCGCCACCACCGCCGTGCCGACGATGTGCCGCGCCTCGTACCCGAGCTTTGAGAGCGCCGGGATGAAGACGACGGCGCCGCCGAGACCCGTGACCGCGCTCACGGAGCCCGCGAACCCACCGCTCGCCACCGTGAAGGCGCCGCGCGCGAGCGAGCTCGCGCGCGCGAGGTACGGGCTCGCCATGGCGCGCGAGTTCGGGGAAGAGGAAAAGTGAAAGGAAACGTCTCTTCGCTCGCGGCCTCACCGCGAGCGAGACGCGCGCGCGTGTGACGCGGACGCGGGGACGCGCGCCCTTTTCGACGAGATATCTCTTCAGTCAGTCATCTCAGCCGTCGACGGCGGGAAGGGGAGGACGGGAGGATTTTCGCGAGGACGACGCGCGGTGGAGCGCGCATAGAACGATACCGTGCGTGTATTAAACGTGGAAGGGATTATGTGTGCGGTGAGTCGGACCGCCGTCGTCGCGTGGGAGGACGGGGCCGCGTCGGCGGCGAATAGAGCTCTATTCCGCGGCGGCGCGCGCGGCGCGGTCCTTGGCCTCTTGCGCTTGGATCGCCTTGACCTTCTTCGCCATGCCGAGGGCCTTGACGAGCGCGGGCGGGGCGTTGAGCGGAGTGCCGCCGTTGTCGTCGGTGTCCTTGCAGTAGCAGAGGAGGATGGTATCGATGCCGAGCTCCACGATGGACATGAAGACGGAGGCGATGAGGTAGGCAAAGAGGCAGACGACGATGACGATGAAGAGCGGTGAAGACACCTTTTCGTCGCCGTAGCTGAACGTGTCCGAGTCCAACATGCCGAATGCGATGACGCCGGAGCCGAGACAGACGACCAACTTGCCGAGGAAGAGCATGATGTCACCGACGATGTTGACGGTGGCGACGCTCATGATGTTTTTGACGAGGAGCGCCAAGCCGTTCCACGCAGAGGTGCAGAAGGACGTACCGTCGATGGCAGTCATGATGTACGCGTTGCGGTTCAACCACTCGATGCACTTTTGCAAGTACCACAAGCAGTATTCCACGTAGTAGCCGGCGTACTTGATGATTTTGCTATCCTTCTTCAACTTTTTCAATCGGTGCACGATGAAGCGCACGAAGATGCGAATGAATTGCAAAATGGCGACAAAGAAGGAACCGAACGCGGCGGTACCGCTGTGGAAGTAGGTCATCTTCTTCGACGCGGCGACCAACGGGAAGTTCTTGAGCGCGTTGTAGTCACCGCTCTTGAAATAGTACTGCACAAAGACGCAGGCGATGATGAGGTAGCACATGGCGATGATCCACTGCGAGCCCCACAAGAAACCAAAGAGGTAATACGCGAGGACACCCTGCAAGTTGCGGTCCCAAGACGTCTCGTAACCGCAGTGGCAGCTGGACGTGTCGGTCGGGGAGACGCAGTACACCATCGGTGGCACAGAACTGTCCATGGTACAGTTTTGCAGTTTGATTTCGCCCGACGCGTACAGGAAGACGAAGGTAGAGAGCCAGTACACGAAGAGGAGAACCATCATGATAGCCGGGACGATGGGGAACAGGGTGATCGTCGGCATCTTACCGACGGCACTCGTCGCCACCTTGATGACGCCGACGGCCACCTTGACACGGCGAAGCATCATCATGGAGAAGAGGAAGAAGATGATGGTGAAAGCCAAGACGACGTAGGCGATGATCTTGAGCGTGTCTTGACCTTTTTCGGCGGGATCGGCGTAGTTGGTGATCGCGTTGGCGGCACCGGAGGACGCCTTGCTCACGTACGCGGTGATTTCATCGGAGCCGATGACACCCGCCTTCAAAAACAAGTAAATAGTGAACGCGACGGCGAGCGCGTTGACGCTGAAGAGCACCGTGTATGCGAAGAGACCCGTGAAGTATCGAAGAAAGAAGAGGAAGAGGATGCTCAAGACGATCGGACAAACGCCACCGGCGACGACGACAACCTTCCAACCGGTGGTAAAGTCATCGATGTAGCGTTCAACCGTCGCGAGCGGACCAGAGAGCATCTCTTCGATTTGGTCGCCGATGCGCTTGGTGAACGTACTCAACGGGGTGGTGCCGAACGCATTCGAGTAGTCACTGGTGGCCGCAAGCGCGTCCTGCGCGTTTTGGTCACCATAGCCATAGTATTGGCACGTGTAGAACGTGTTCGCGGTCTCGAAGAGAACCGGGTAACACGGTCCCTTCATCGCGCGAGAGTTGGCTTGCTGCGTCGCGGTCAACTGGCTGTAGTAGTCGTAGCCGTCCGATTCCCAATTAGCCTTGGTGTACGTCGCGCTCGGCGTCGTGCCGACCGGATAATCGCACACCCAGTTCACGGAGTTCGCGACGGTTCCAACCGCCGTGGCGTTCTTGGTCTTCGGACAGTCCTTCAAGCAAATGCTCTTGGCGTCTCGCAAATTGTACTTGGTGCCGATGCTTCGCGAATACGTTGGGTGAATCCCCGCCGCGAACATAATCTCCCCGGGATTGACGAAATAACGCGTCTTGTAGTTTTCGTTATCGCCGTCCCCGCACACCTGCCCGCGGTAATCCGTGCCGAAGAGCAAAATCTTCGGATTACCCGTGCCGACGCCGTAAAAGCCGAGCACGAACATCGCGATCCAAAACACGACGAAGAAGAGTAAAAACAAAACATCCGTGCATCGTCTCGGTTGCTTCAGATGCACGTCCAATCCACTTTTATCATCACCGTCACCGCTGCGGTCACGAACACGAAACACACGCGCACACGGTCCGTCAGTCTCTCGATTTCTTTCCTCGGCGCGCCGGCGCCCGGCGACGAGGCGCCCACCGCGCGCGCGTCCCTCCCTCGCGCGCCTCCGCGCCTCCGCGCCCGAGCGCCCGAGCGCGCGAACACCGCGACGCGTTCCCAAACGTCGCGCGCGACGCGACGGTCGATGTCGTCGTCACACCGCGCGACGCGACGACGGATCGTCATCGCGATCGAGAATTCAATCAACGAACGAACGAACGAACGCGATTCGCGTCGTCGCGTCACCGCATCGCGCGCGCGCGACGCGAAAGAGGCGCGAGGGTGAACGAAGGCGCGTTCGTCGCGTCTCGAGCGCACCTCATGATGAACGAACGAGCGGTCGCGCGGTGGAGGCGACGAGTGACGCGGCCCGCGGGGGTGGGGAATCGGGACCGCGAGGGGAGTGGGTGGCTTGGTGAGTCGTGATTGGTCAAAATGGGATGTTGGGATGACAAGGGACGCGAACGGCGCGCGAGGACGCGCGAGGACGCGGGATTCGGTCGCGGTGTGGGTATTCGTTCGTCTCTCCGATGGTAGCGACGATGCGCGCTCACTAGCGCGAGTGATACATCTCGAGCGCCAAGCCGACGAGAGATATGCTGACGACGAGACGCAACGGTAAGGTTTCGTGCTCGATGGAGACGTGGATGAGCGCGACGCCGAGCATGGCGCCGGCGGCGCAGAAACATTTGGCGATGTTGTCGATGTATTTGAGGATGAAGGAGATGGTCAAGCCGGCGAAGGAGAGCGAAAATACAGTGGCCCAGGCGAAAAAGTTGAAGCCGTGGTAAATGCCGCCGGCGGCGTTGAGCGGATTGGTCAACACGGGAATCATGCCGTAGATGACGCCGTAAAAGTACAACTGAATGTTTTGCCAGTGAATGCTGTCGCTCTGCGCCAAGCTGTCGCCCTTTAATAATTTCTCCGAAAACACGCTCGCCGTCGCCGCGACAAAGGTGTTGACGAGTACCAACAGATACCCGTAGAGTGTTCCACGCAATTGATGTCCAGGTTTATCAGAAATCTCCGAGATGACCGAACCGAAGAATAACAACGCCAATGCGCGCCACTGCATCCAAGACAGCGGCCGGTTCAAAAACACGCGCATGAGTACTCCGGTGCTCAAAATCTTCAAGTTGTTCATAATCTGAAACGTCGTCGGCCCGAGCTCGCGAATGATCAAGAACATGCAATTATTGCTCACAAAGTAACAAAATCCCGGAATCGCAAAGCTCAGAAACCGCTGCAGCGACCACGTCACGCGCACCTCTCGCCCCGAGAGTTTGAGTCCGACCAAGAACGCGCTCGACGCCGCCAACTTCGTCATCTCCACCGTCGCCGCGAGCAACACGCTGTTGTACGGATACGTCCCGTCCGGAGACTTACTCAACTGCGTGAATATCGTCGACGAGATCTGAAACCCGAGCAAGACGACGCAGGACGCGATCTTGAGCCACGCGGACACGGGCTGCGAATCATTCGTCATCGTCTTCGTCTTCGTCGCCTCCGCCTCCGCGCCGTCGTCCGCATCCGCGCTCGCGCTCGCACCGAGCAACGATTCGCGTTCGCTTCCCTTCCCCTTCTTCGACGTCGCCATGTCGAGACGTCTCGGCGGTCGACGTCTGACGTCCGCGTCGAAGGTGTTACACGAATTGACACGAATTGATAACATATGGGGAAAAATAGGGGTAACTATAGGATAACTACTATTTACCCATACGACTCGAGTGCAAGACGAATCGAACGCGTGGCGTCATGTGACGTCACTCGGCGACGCGTCGACGGCGAGATGTCGACCGCGGTCGACGCGCGCGCGAGCGGTGACATCGTCGGGAGCGCGACGCGCGGGAGACGCGTGAGGTGCGAGACGCGCGGGGACGCGGAGACGTCGTTCGTGTGCGCATCTCCGGGACGGGACAATCTGTCGATGTTTTCGAGACGCATCGTTCGAGGCTCGATGACGACGCGAACGGAGGAACGCGCGCGCGAAAGAGGGGACGGGGGGTGAGGGAACGTCGTCTCGATGTCGTGGATGGGTTCGGCGCGCGCGCGGCGTCGACGCGGTGAGAGAGAGAGAGACGAGATTGACGATTGATGATGACGCGCTTTTTCGAGGCGCGCGCAGGCGCGGGGATCAGTTTCGAGCGCTCGTTCGAAAGAATTATCTTCTCAAGACGAAAGGGATCCTGCGATGTTGTACGCTGTGTGAGATCATGGTGCCGGTGTTGTTCGTGGCGTTGATGTGCATACCGAAGGCGTTGGTACCGGACGAACGGACGAACGACGAGTTCGCGAGGCCGTATTCGTTGGCGGGCGGAATGGAGGCGGCCAACGTTCGTGATTTGCGCGGATTTCGGTTCTTGGTGAGTCCTGCGAGCGCGGAGACGATGGATTTGGGGAGACGGGCGTACGTGAACATGGTGTGCTTGAGCGAAAAGTCGGAACACATCGATAGAAGTTTCGCCTCGGATAGGGACCCGCAGAGGGTGAGCGTGTACAATAGGATGCACGAACAGGCGCAAAGTTCGACAAACGTGGCGATCGGGGTCAAGGCGGCGTTCGAGTCCAAGGCATTTAACGATACGGCGATGGCGAACGCGTGTTCGGACGCGTGTTTGCGCAGTTCGACGTGTTTTAACGACGAGTGGGACGTGATATTAGACGAAGTCGTCGCCACCGAGGCGAACGAGACGGCGGCGATGACGTACATAAACGCGCGCCCGGGAGAAGTTTTCGCGTACGCAAAATTCGACTCCGGAGGTGACATCTCGGCGACGAGCGCGTTTGATTATACGCTTCGATTGAACTCGACGAATGTCAAAAACAAGGATGAGAAGGTGGCAGAATTCATGGACGAGGACTTTACATCAAGGTGGGATAGCACGTACAACTCGTACGATTGGACCGGATACAAGGCGTTCTTGTATGCACAAAACGCGTTCGATGGGGCAATCATAGACATGAAGGATGGGAACGGCGACTTTTCCGTTCTCTTGGACACATCGGTGAAGGCGTTCCCGTGGCTCGGGTTTGACTACAACATCGGCGGCGTCATCGCGGCGGCGTTTTACGGCTTCGTGGGCGCGCTCGCGTTTCAGACAAACGTCGTCCTCGTGATGAAATCGATCGTGGTCGAGAAAGAGTTGAGGCTGAGAGAAGGCATGAAAATTATGGGCTTGACGAACTCCATGTTTTGGAGTTCGTGGTTCGTGACGCACTGGTTGTCCGCGATGATATCCGTGATTTTGGTCACGTTGGTCGGCATTTACCCGTTCACGTACACCGATCAATTCATTCAGTTTCTTTTCTATTCGCTATGGGTCGCATCTCTGACGTTATGGAACTTTTTCATCTCGACCTTTTTCTCTCGTTCCATCACCGCCACCATCGTCGGTTGCTTTGCCTACGTGCTCACGATGGTTCCCGCCATCGCGATTCGCATCACCGCTCCGGAGGGTTCGCGCGGTTGGATCTCGAGTTGCATCTTTCCATCGGGCGCGATGAACACGTGGGGCGCGGTGTTGGCTATTTTAGAGGTTAACAGGGAAGGAATCACGTGGAAAACGTTCAACTCGAACGTCACGCTCAAAGGAAACGTCTCCCCCGCCGGTGTTTTCGGCATGGTCATTTTCGATTGCTTCCTGTACGCCTTCTTGACGTTTTATTTCGACGCCGTCTGGAGGACCGAGTACGGAGTGCGTCAACCGCCATGGTTCTTGTTCACGCGTAGATACTGGTTTGGTGATTCTTCTCGAGCTCAAGCCGACGAAGAGACGCTCGCGATGGATCAACAAGAATCCGGTGAAAGTGTAGAGCCTCTCACGCGACAGCAGATGAACAACGCGAGTATCATCATTCGAGGTATGACGAAGAGATTCGGTGAAGAGGTCACCGCTGTGAACGACTTGAGCATGACATTCGTTCCCGGACAAGTCAGCGGATTACTCGGTCACAACGGTGCCGGAAAGACGACAGCGATTAATATTCTGACTGGTTTAATCGAGAGAACTTCCGGTAAAGCCGTCATCAACGGGTACGATACCGAGACGCAGATGCAAGAAGTTCGCGCGAGTCTGGGCATCTGCCCGCAATTCGACGTTCTTTGGCCCACGCTCACGGTTCGCGAGCATTTGGAATTATACGCCGCCTTCGCGGGCATGCGTAAAGATGAAGTGAATCGAGAGCTCACGACTGCCATCGAAGAGGTTGCGTTAACCGAAAAGATCGATGCCAACTCGTCGGATCTTTCAGGAGGTATGAAGAGAAAACTTTCGCTCGCCATAGCGTTCATCGGGAATCCTGCCGTCGTGTTCCTCGACGAACCCACCTCTGGTATGGACCCGTATTCGAGGCGTTTCACCTGGGACGTCATTCGACGCCGGGCGGCGAACTGCACCGTCTTGCTGACGACGCACTTTTTGGATGAAGCCGATTTGTTGTGCGATCGAGTCGCCATCATGAGCGCTGGAAGCTTGGCGTGCATCGGTTCTCCGTTATTCTTGAAGTCGAAATTCGGCACGGGCTACTTGCTCACGTTTGCGAGAAGCCGCGCGTCGTCCGCTCAGCTCGAAGCGATGACGCAACATAACACAAACAACGTCCTGAGAATCGTCAAAGAGTTCGTGCCTCGCGCGCAAATTCACAGCGACGTCGGAGCGGAGCTATCGTTTTCTCTTCCATTCGAGTCGACGAGTCAATTTTCCGCCTTGTTCAAAGCGTTGGACGACCGCATCGAGTCGCTGGGTTACCCGAGCTACGGCATCAGTTGCACCACTCTCGAGGAGGTGTTCCTTTCGCTCGCGCACGGGGTCGGCAAGAAGATACACAACCTTCGCGCGAATGACGCGGAGAACGCCGATGATGAACGCGAAGAGGACGAAGCCCCCGACGCACGCATGCTCTCCATGAAACGAAAAGCGGCGCGCGACGCCTACACCACCGGTGGGGCTCTTCTCCGCATTCAACTCCGACGTTTACTCTGGAAACGCATGCTCAACTGGAAACGCACGGCACGATCAGCCATGCTTCAACTCATCGTTCCGTGCATGATGGTCGTCCTCGCGCTCTACATGACGACGCTGCGATTCACACCTGGCAGCGTCATCCCGGAGAAGACCATCGGCAGAAACTTGCTCGGAAACAAAAAGACCATCGTCTCGCATCCGGCGTCCGACGCCGAAGCGGCGATCGTGACGGCGGCGTTGGGTAGCGATTCGTACTCGCTGTTATCGCAGTATCTTCCTGAGGTGTCGTGCATGTGCGGGTGCTTGGCGAGCAGCGACGACATCAACTTTGCGGCATTGTCGTGCTGTTCGTACAACCGAACGACCGAATCCGCCTGTAATATGGTCATCGCGGCTCGCGCGAGCGGAAACTGCGTGAAATCGGCGAAAGGATGGGACGTGCAGGGCGACGTTTTGGGCATCTCTTGTTCGAGCAGGGTGGACGCGAGCATCGACGCGCATCTGCTCGAGGTCCAAGAGCCCTCCATGCCGTGTCAGCTTGGTAACGCGCCGTGCGACGCGATGTACGTCAATGACTACACAAACTCGCGTTATACGCACACGCTGAGCGCACATCAGACGGCTATTCACGGCATGCCGGCTGCGGTGAACACGGCGAATCAAGCGATTTTACGTCGACGCGCGGGCGACGTGGCGCTCAAGACGAGGATACATTTTTACCCGAGCAACGTGCTCAAATTGAAGGAGGGCGACGTCACGGAGGCTGAAAACGCGGACACGGCGTTCATCGTCTCCATGTTTACAGTCATGGGTCTCGCCGTGCTGAGCGCTAGCGTTTCCATTTTCCCGGTGTACGAGCGATGCAACAATTCCAAGCATCTTCAACTCGTGAGCGGCATCGACAAGCGCATGTACTGGTTGGCACACTTCCTCGCCGATATGACGCAGCTCGTGCCGGCGTTCGTCATCATCGTCATCATTTTCGCCGGTTTCAACGCCTCGTACTTCCAGGATCAGCTCGGAGCCATCGCCGTACTTTTGCTCATGTTTATGATCACGTCCATTCCGCACGCGCACTTCCAAGGATTTTGGTACTCGAGCGAATACTACACCTTTGTCGGACAGATCGGCATGAACTCGATCATCGGCGTCATCACGACGATCGCCGGCATCGTCACCGATGCGTTGAAGGATTTGAACAAGGATACGAAGTTGGTGGCGAAAATCTTCAACAACGTTTTCCCCTTTTTCATTCCGCATTTCAGCTTCGGTAAAGGTCTGTACGACATCGCTCAAAACGGTTTAGACAAGACGAGACAGGTGTTCCGCGAAGACTGCTTATGTCTCAAACCCGTCGTGGCGAAGGGTTCCTTCAACGTCATCGCCGACGACATCGGCTACTTGATCGGAACGTTCTTCATGTGGTCCGCGCTGTTGTTTTACCGAGAGTACAAGGAAAACATCTCGAACTGGAGAATGATACGACACGGAGAACGAATCGTCGAACCGAGTGAAGACGAGGACGAAGACGTGCGCGCGGAGCGAGAACGAGTTCGGGCAGGAAACGTGGAGGACGACGGGGTCATCATCGATAATCTGTCCAAGACGTACGAAGCGTCCTTGGGAACGCTCGGGTCGAAGAAACTCGCCGTGCGCAATCTCAGCGTCGGTTTGCATCGAGATCAGTGCTTCGGTTTGCTCGGAATCAACGGCGCCGGTAAGACGACGACGTTTAAGATGCTCACCGGAGAGTTTCCTCCGTCCGCCGGTGACGCCGTGATTCACGCGCGCGACGGCGTCATGCACAGCGTTCGACGCAATCTGAACGCGGCGCGACGATTGATGGGATATTGTCCGCAGTTTAACGGATTACAACCGAATTTCACGGCTCGGGAACACATTGAATTCTACGCCGCCATTCGCGGAATGCCCCCAGAGGAAATTCCAAAGGTGACGACGCAGCTTCTCGAACGCATGGATTTGACCAGGTACGCCGATCGACAGGCTGGCACGTACAGCGGCGGGAACAAGCGTAAACTGTCCGTCGCGCTCTCTCTCGTGGGTGAACCAGAGATCGTCTTCCTGGACGAACCGTCCACAGGCATGGATCCTGAGGCGAGACGTTTCATGTGGGACGTCATCTCGTCCATGACCGCCGGACGCACCATCGTGCTCACGTCTCACTCCATGGAGGAGTGCGAAGCGTTGTGCAATCGCATCGGTATCATGGTGAGCGGTGAATTCAAGTGTCTCGGCTCTCTTCAACATCTCAAATCGCGATTCAGCGAGGGATACTCGATCGATTTGCGATTCGCGGAGGGCAAGAGGGACTACGTGTTGCGAGCGCTCAAGACGACGCACGGTGATCTGGACGCCGAAGTGGTCGAAACGCACGATACGGAGATTAAACTTCGAGTGATGAATCCTCAGATGAAATTGTGGAAAATCTTTGACGCCGTCGAGGCGATGAAAACGTCCGAGGACGAGGCGACGAAAATCGATGACTACTCGGTGTCGCAGACGACGCTCGAGCAAGTCTTCATTCGATTCGCAAAGGAACAGAACGAGGAGACGCACAGTGCTCCGGGTTTGCAACAATGAAGCAGTTAGACTGAATACAACTAGTAGCTGGACGAGTAGCAGTGATTTCTACATGCATTTATTCAACAAGTCGATGCACTACATGTCTGATTAATTAGCGTTAGCGCTTAGCATCCCACCTCCGCCTCTTGTTGTTCCGGCTGCGCCGGCGGGCTGTCGAGGCACACGCCTCTTGGCTCGAGATTCACGTTCATCTTCCTCGCCTGCGTCATGGACGCAGGGTGCAATAACTCTCTAATCTCCTCGATGTCCGCATATCTCGCCGCGATCTCAGCGACAGGGCGACCGGTCTCCAGAGCCTCTTTTGCCACCGCCGACGAACGCTTGTAGCCGATGAGAGGTAACAACGCCGTCACGATGCCGATGGAGTTTTCCACGGAAGTTTTACATACCTTTGGATTAGCGGTGATGCCGTCGATGCACTTTTCGCGCAACGTTCGCAAACCGCGCTCCATCATCTCCATGTTGTTCAATAAGTTGTAGATGATGACGGGTTCGAAGACGTTGAGTTGCAACTGCGCGGCTTCCGAGGCGTGCGCGATGGAGGCGTCGGTGCCCATTATTTGGAAGCACACCTGATTCATCACCTCGGGGATGACGGGATTGATTTTTCCGGGCATGATGGACGATCCCGGCGCGACGGCGGGAAGGTTGATCTCGTTAAACCCGCACCTCGGTCCACTGCTGAGGAGACGCAAATCGTTGCAAATTTTGGAAATTTTCACGGCGACGCGCCTCAATATGTTAGAAAAGAGCAAAAAGCTCGACGTCGAGCTCGACGCTTCGATGAAATCGTGCGGTGAGCGCATGGGAAGATTAGTAAGCGATGACAGCGCCGACACTGCGCGCTCGGCGAACGACACGTCGGCGCAGATGGACGTCCCGATTGCCGTGCCTCCGAGATTCACCTCGTACATTTGATCGACGTTTCGCTCCAAAAACGTCAAATCTGCCTCAAGCGTCGCCGCGAACGAGTGAAACTCTTGACCGAGCGTCATCGGCACCGCGTCTTGCAACTGCGTTCGCCCCATTTTGATGATGTCCTTGAACTCATCGCCCTTTTTACGCAAACTGTCGATGGTCAATCGCAGCTCCTCCACCACGCCGCCGTGTTTCAACACCACGGCTAATTTCGCCGCGCTCGGATACGCGTCGTTCGTGCTCTGACACAGATTCACGTGATCGTTCGGATTCACCACGTCGTACACTCCGACGGGTAATCCCAACTCCAACGCCGCCAGATTCGCGATCACTTCGTTCGCGTTCATGTTTGTCGACGTCCCGGCGCCGCCTTGCACGACTTCCACCGCGAAGTGCCTGTGATGTTCATCCGAATCGATCAATCGATCGCACGCCGTCTCGATCGCTCGAAAAACCTCTTCGCTCAGTAATCCAATCTCCGCGTTCGCGATCGCGCACGCCTTCTTCGTCAGCGCCAACGCGCGAATAAACTCTGGAAACTCGCGCAGACGCACACCCGTCGTCGAGTAATTCTCCAACGCTCTCGCCGTCGCGATGCCGTAGAGCGCCCCCGCGGGTATGTGCATCGCTCCGAGAAGATCGTGTTCGACGCGGTGCTCCTCGTCGAGGTCCGCCATGGCGCGCGCCATCGTGGCCGCCGCTCCGCTCGCACGATGTCGGGCACCCCACGCGGGGGTCCCGCGCCCATCGGAACGGTGCGCGAGAGCGCGCGCGGACGTCCACTTCGCGAGTTCGCACGCGCCGGACATCGCGCGTTTCATCTTTACCGCGCCTTCTATCGCGCGCATCGTCGTCGATCGCGCGCGCGCGTCGCCGTCTCCGGCGCGCGCGCGTTTTTCGGGACATCCACGTCATCACGTCATCACGACGACATCGCGCGCCGCGTCGCGCGACCGACGGACGCGCGCGCGACGAGAGGGATGCGAGCGATGGACGCGCGCGTGTCTCGCGTCGTGGTTCCGCGAACGAGGCGCGAGGCGCGACCGATGCGCGCGAGAGGCGCGACGAAGGCGTGGGCGCGCCGAGAGGCGAACGGGGAAAGAGGCGCGTCGGAGGATGTGGGCGCGCGAGCGCGCGCGCGAGCGGTGGCGGTCGCGCTCGCGGTGGTCGCGGCGGTCGGTGCGCCCGCGCGCGAGGCCGTGGCGCGGTTAGAGGGGGTGAATAACCCGTCGTTGTTGCCCCCGGGCGAACCCGCGCTCGTGCTCGACGTCGCCGGGTATTTGGGCAAGTCGGACATCGCGCGTCTCACGCGCGAGGTGGAGGCGCTCGAGCGCGACACCGGGATGAAACTTCGCGTCCTCGCGCAGGCGTACCCGCAGACGCCGGGATTGGCGGTGAAGGAGTACTGGAACGTCGACGACGACACGGTGGTGTTCGTCGCCGACCCGGGCCTGGGCAACATTTTAAATTTTAGCGTCGGAAGCAACGTAGACCTCGAGATCCCGCCCTCGTTCTGGACCAGATTGGCCAACAAATACGGCACCAAATTTTACTGGAGCGACAAGGGCGAGGAGGCGAGCATCTCCGCCGCGGTGAACGCCATCGACGCGTGCGCGCGCGAGCCGCCCGGTCGCGCCAAGTGTTCCAAAATCACCGACTACGACGACGGCGTCGCCGCGGCGTCCTCGGGCGGGTTCTTGGGCGGTCTCTTTAAATAGAACACTCGTCACCGGACATCCAACACCGATCGATCGCGCCTCTCCTCCCGTCCCGTCCCGTCCCGTCCCGCGCGCGCGCCCAGCCTCCTCTCCCTCGACACACATCCACGAATCACGACTCACCAATACCCCCCCTCCCACGCCTCGCTCGAGGGTTTCCATCCACCCCGCGCCCTCGTCGTCGTCCGCCTCCTCGCGCGCGCGCGCGCCCCTCCACCCGAGCGTCACACCCCCGCGCGCGCGCGATTCGCGAGACGTAAATTCTCGCCACCGAATCCCTCGTCTCTCGAGCGATTTCCACCCTCGCCCGCGCGCGCGCACGTCGATCCATCCGAATGAGCATCATCACCGCCCCGCTCGCGTCGCGCGCTTCCCCGCGCGCGCGAATCTCTCTCTCGCGCGCGCGACGCGCCTCCACCCTCACCGTCAACGCGGGCATGCGCGTGGACCAAGTCCAAGCCATGGGCGATCGCGTCCTCGTCGTCGCGGACGAAGCGGAGAGTCAAACCAAGGGTGGATTGTTCATCGCCGGCACCGGCGGCGCCGGTGGGCCCGGGAGCAATCTCACGGGGACGGTGAGAAGCGTCGGCGCGGAGGCCAAGGGGGTCAAGGCGGGCGATAAGGTGTTGATCAATGGATTCTCGGGCACGGAGGTGGAATTCGACGACGGGGCCAAGGGGAAGTTTGTGAATTCGAGCGATGTCTTGGCGGTGTTGAGTTAGCGTCGCGTCGCGTCGAGGAGACGCGCGACGCCGCGCGAAGGGCGCGAAGGGCGCCGCGCGCGATTGTCGACGACGTCGATTGCGTATTATTTGTTTTAATGAGTACCACACGATGTGTTCGTTCGTTCGTTCGTTCGTTCGTTCGTTCGATGATCGAAAATTAAAAGTTACACGATTGATTGATTCGACTTTGACTTTGACTTCGTCTTCGTCTCGTTCCGTCCTCCGTCTTCCGAGCGAGAATGCTTAGTGGCCGGCGGATGGGTTGTGGAAGTGGAACTTGCTCGCGCCGAGGGCTTCCATGACGGAATCGAAGATACCGAATTGACCGGCGGTCAAGGTACCGATCATGACGCAACGCGCGGCTAAACCTTGCGTGCAGAGCTTGACGACGCCCGTCTCGGCGGCGATGCGACCGAGACGCGTCATGATGGAACCCTCGCCTCCGGCGCCAGCCTTGTTCACCTTGGACAAGAGCGTGTCGGCGGGGTGAGAGATGATGGCGGCGACGACACCGGCGATGACACCGGAGGAGAGCGAGACGGAGACGTTTTCAGAGCTCGTGCACTCCTTGGGCGTCTTGCCCATGGAGTCGTAAATGGCTTCGGCGGCGCGCCCTTGGACGGCGAATTTGGCCATGGTGTACGGCACTTGCTTGGCCAAGATTGGACCGAAACCGGAGTAGAAACCCTTGATGATGCCCTCTTCGGACGCCATCTTACCCATGGCGGAGATCGTCGACGGGGCGTAGGTCGGGTTGGACACCAAACGAATGCGCGTCGCCTCGAGCGGGCAGAGAAAGACGTCGGCGATGAATTCGGCGACGGCGGCGGATCCGAGATAAATCGTGTTACGGTTATCCCACGCCTCTTGTTCCGTCATGCTTTGCGCGGCGTTGATCTTAAAGTATTCGACGCCGCCAAACTTGAACCAACCCTGAATGAAGTATCCCACCGCGGTGGGGCCGAGACCGGTGAGGAGCGCGCCCGCGCCCTCCTCGGCGATAACCTTGGAAAAGCCGGACACCATGCCGCCGTACTTGGACGGATCCAACTGAATTCTCGTCTGCGTCGAGAGTGAAAAAGATCGCGCGCGATACACACTCATCGTCAGTCACTCGTTCACCGCATCCCTCGCGCACCGCGTCGCGTCGACGCGTAAAGATTCGCGGATACGGAGGCCCGCGCGCGCGCGCGCTCTCTCGCGTTCCCTCCGCCGCGCACCTTGACGACATCCACCGGCGTCACCGCGCCGTGCGTGGCACCGCAACAGATCCCACCCGCGAGCGCGCCGCGGAGGTAATAATCCAACCCGTACTCCTTCGTGGACGCGGCCGCGAACATCGGGTTCGCGTTGCGTTCCTTGAGCGCGCCGAGCGTCGCCGTCGGCGCGTACAGGCTCGCGGGCGTCGCCCTCTTGATGAAATCCGTCAGCGTCATCCTGTGCGCGCGAACGCGAGATCGTCGTCGTCAGTCGATGCGCGAAGAGAGAGGACGGTTCTTTCACTTTCCGTCGCGCGAGGACGTCTCGACCGCCTTCTCGCGACTTTCGAGCGATGGGCGCGGTGCGGTGGACCGATCGCTATCCCGAGCGCCGATCGACGCGCCCATCGCGCGGGCGTCGCGAGAAGGCGGTCGAGCGGTGATGCGAACGCGGGATGCGGTCGAACGCGATCGAACGCGGTGGGGACGCGCCTGAACGGTGCGTGGTGATGCGTGTGCGTGCGGTGTAAAGTGTGGCAAGTCGACGAGCGCCGGGGCTATTTTTTCGTCAATGCATCATCGTTCGTCGCGGTGGTGGGCGACGCGTCACTCGGCGTCGCGCGACGGCGCGGCGAGCGAGGGAGGAGGACGGTGGTGATGAAGGAGGAGGAGACCGCGTGGACGTACGTGTTCGATCTCGATGGGACGCTGTATCCGATCGCGAATGGGTACGAAAGGGCGTGTCGGACGAGAGTGTTCGAATTCATGGTGAAACACTGTCCGGGCGTGGAGACGGTCGAGGAGGCGCGGTCGGTGTGGAGCGGGGCGTTTCGGAGGTATAATCAAACCCTTCGAGCGTTACGGTCGCTCGGGTTCGATGGATTCGACGAGGAAGAGTATTGGGCGTACACTCGAAGCGACGCGAAGGAGGCCTTGGCCCCGGTCGAGTCGACGCGCGCATTCGTCGAGAGTCTTCGCGGGAAGAAGTACGTGTTCACGAATTGTCACGAGAAACAGGCGAAAGAGGCGCTCGTCGCGCTCGGTCTGTCCGATTGTTTCGACGGCGTCTTCGGTGCCGGGGACATGGGCGCGGTGTGTAAACCCGAACCGGCCGCCTTTGACGCCTTGTTCTCTCGATTCGACGTGCGAGACCCGTCTCGATGCGTCTTCTTCGAGGACTCGCTCAAAAACTTACGCACGGCGAATCGTTCGTTCGACATGGTCACCGTGCTCATCGCCAGCGACACGCTCACCGAGGAGATCGACGCGCGCGCCGCGAGTCGGCGGCTGAACGCCGCCGCCGACGCCGCCGACGACGACGACGACGACCCCACAGCCTTCGTCGACGCCATCGTCCGCGGGGGTGAACTCACGATAGAATCCTTCTCGCGAGCATCCTTCAAACCCACCGAACGCGCCGTCGAGGCGTGCGCCGACGCCCTCCGCGGCGCGTCTTGTACATAAAACCACCATCTCGCATAGTGCATCACACCATAACCCCATCAATGTGAGTCTCGCACGGCACGGCGCGTCGTGACCGCGCAAAAAAACCTCGTACTGGTGTGGTATGACGAGTCCTGACTCACGCCGACCCCTCTACACCCCCACGTATACACACTCGGACCAACGATACGTACACACACACCCTGTATTCCTAACACACACGACTCATAAACGGATAAGAACACACCGCCGGCGTCGCCCCCTCGGCGTCCCGTCGCGTCGACCGCACACGCCGAACGCGCGCGATCCTTCTCGCGAGAAACGAGCGCGCGAGAACATCGCGCGTCCGTCGAGCATGCGCGCGCACGCCGCGCGCGGCGCGTTCGCGCCGACCGCGCGACCGCATCGTCGTCATCGTGTCGGCGCGCCCGGTCGCGGGCACCGCGCGAGGAATCCCCCGCGCGCGGTGAATCGCGATCGAAACGGCGCCGATCGCGGCCGCGAGCGCGCGGATCGCGAGAAGAAAATTCTCCCCGTCGATCTGCGCGTCGACGGTGCGAGCGCGCGCTCGACGAGCGCGCGGGATGAGGTGGAGATCGCGACGAACGGTGCCGCGAACGGGGTCGACGGCGCGCACGCGTCGGGGGCGTCGACCGAGCGCGAGAGCGAGACGCGATCGACGAGCGGTGACGTCGGTGGACGACAAATTTCTTCGGACGTCGTCGATCCCATCACGGCGGCGTCGGACGCGGCGACGACGAGATTGAGGGAACGTCTGCTCGCGGCGAGCGCGGCGTCGAGCGCGGAGGCGACGCAGACGCAGACGCGAAGACCGTCCGTCGTGGTTCGGAAATTTGAGGAATTGGAGATCGAAGCGTCGGCGCTGGAGGCGCTGGAGGCACAGATGCGCGATGCGGTGGAGATTGAAGATTACAACAACGCGGCGGCGTTGAAGCGCGCCGTCGAGGCGTTGCGCGCGACGGACGCCACGGGTCGCGCGTGCGACGCGTACGCGACGGCGATCGAGGAGAATCGATTCGAAGACGCGAGTCGTTTGCGTGACGCGGGTGTGGGGTTGTGCGGATGGTGGGCGGGCGTGGAGGAGCGAGATGGGGACGACGCGGGAGAGGACGAAGACGTCGCGGCGCCGACGGGTGTCATCATGAAAATCAGTCGCCAACACGGACGATTGGTCGGGTCGACGTTTTCTCCGAGAGATTTGGCGGATGTCATCGAGTTGAACAAGGCGTACCCGAAAGGGTACGCGTACGACGCGGGACAACCGGTGTTGGAGATTTTGTTACAAGAGGATGAAGACGCCGCGGGCGGGTTTCGACGAGACGTCGCGCGACTCAACTACGTGCCGCAATCTGTCGCGTTAGCGTCCGACGAGGACGAGAACGAGAACGAGGACGAGGAGGAGGAGGAGAAAAAGGACGCGCGTCGTCGGCGCGCCGCGTCGAGAGAGGATATCGACGCCGTGAAAGATGAAATCAAATCGAAACTCCTCGGACTCGATCCGTCGACGGGGAAAACGCGCGCCGACGCGTTGGATGAAATCAGCGCCATGTTGGATAAATTATCCACGGACGACGAGGAGGAG
>MDTE01043066.1_pt1 | contig 28605 bp, 28 predicted proteins | sample 811231 | NCBI WGS metagenome assembly MDTE01 (sample SAMN05326651, study PRJNA326480) | marine metagenome | isolation source: seawater | place: Indian Ocean: Red Sea | collected 2010 | reverse complement strand
GGATGGGCGAGAGTTCGGCTCAAATACATTCATCATCCCGCGCTGTGGCGCAACAGGATTATATACTTCAAGTAAGTGCATCTATCTCTCCTATTATTGTTCTAAGGTGATTATACTGAAATCTTTAAAGATTTTTAATACCTAAGAATTATTTACCCTTTCTGGATAAAAATCTATCATCTGTATCTATCATTAAAGTGAATGGACCAGAATTATGTATCTCAACATCCATCTTACTTTGAAATTTCCCTGTTTCAATTCGTAATCCAGATTTACGGAATGACTCAAGTACTGTAAGGAAAATTTCTTTAGCATCATCAGGTGTTGCAGCCATAGAAAAACTTGGTCTCCTACCCCGACGAGTATTAGCAAATAATGTGAATTGACTAATAACTAGTAACTCAGCCTGTACATCAATGGCTGATTTATCAAAATCTTTATCTTCCGATGGGAAAATTCTTAAATTTAGAATTTTCTCAACCAAATATTCAACATCTTCTAATGAATCATTTCTTCCAATACCTATAAAAATTACAAGTCCATCTTCAATTGAACTTGGATCCTCACCGACAATTTCTACTGTTGCAGCAGAAACTCTTTGGATGAGAGCGCGCATTTAATCTGATTTTGAAGAAATGGAAGGTTTATCTGAAGATGAGTTTTTTTGTGATTTAGAATCTGAAGAATTTTTTGAAGAATCTGTAGAAGTCTTGGTTTCATTAGATTTTTCTTTTGAAGATTTTTTATTATCTGAAGAATTCGAATCAACATTATCAGATGATTTACCCATGGAACTAGATTTACTACCATAATCATTCACGTACCAACCACTGCCTTTAAAAACTACAGGTACCACATGAAATTGTCGTGTAGCTTTAGAATTACATTCAGTACAATCAGCAACAGGTTCGGAATCGAAACTTTGCCTCAATTCAAATTCATGATTACACGAGTCGCATCGATAATCGTATCTTGGCAAATCAATCTCTCCAATTAAAAATAAGGAGCCTTAAAGCGTCCAATATCATAATAATTTAGCACCGTGACTTCTAAAATGTCAACTTAATTGACCTATTGCTTGAGATTAAATTTCCACATTTCTTGACATTAATACAAGTCAAACCATATACTCATTTCATGACTGAAATTCATTACTTAAACTCCGATATTTCCTAAGGGAGCGATCATTGTCCGATACTATTGAACAACAATTAATAGCAGATTTGAAGCAATCTATGATCGAAAAAAATGAGATCAAAAGAGAAACAATCAGATATCTAAGATCCGAAATCCATTATGCCAAAATAGCGCAAAAGAAATCACTAAATGACGCCGATGTAATTGATGTTCTAAGCAAACAAGCACAGCAAAGAAGAGATAGTATAGAAATTTATAGAGACGCCGGAAAAAACGAACTTGTTACGAAAGAGGAAACTGAACTAGCAGTAATATTAAATTACCTACCTCAACCGCTTACAAGGACAGAACTCGAAGAAATCATCTCAGAAACCATAAAGGATTTAAACGCCTCTAATATGCAAGATATGGGTAAAGTTATGAGTAATGTTATGCCTAAAGTGAAAGGGAAAGCTGAAGGACGTGAAGTAAGTGAAATTGTAAACTTATTTCTAAACAAAAATAACGATTCGGATCAATAATTTGCGTTTTGGAATTGTAGTCTTCCCAGGAACTTGGAGTGATACAGATTGTTATCATGCAATTTCAGACACTCTGAAACAACCAGTTCAGTATATTTGGCATGAAGAGTCTGACTTATCAGATTTCGACTGTGTCATTTTACCCGGCGGATTTTCTTATGGTGATTATTTAAGGCCAGGAGCTATTGCACGTTTTTCCCCAATAGTTAATTCTTTAAAAAAATTCGCTGATGACGGAAATTTAGTCTGGGGTATTTGCAACGGATTTCAAATTTTGTGTGAATCAGGACTTTTACCCGGAGCTTTAATAAATAATGATGTACTACAATTCAGATGCAAAGAAACGTTTTTAAAGGTTGAATCTCAAAAAAATCCTTTTACGAAAAATATTACAACCAAAGAAATTCTTCAAATACCTATCTCACATGGTCAGGGAAATTATTTCGCAGATGAATCGGTTATAAATGAACTTGAAACTCAAGATAGAATAATTTTTAGATATTGTTCGCCAGAAGGAGTTGTAGATGAAAACTCCAATCCAAATGGATCAATAAATAATATCGCAGGAATAATTAACCAGAATGGGAACGTATTAGGGATGATGCCCCACCCTGAAAGATGCTGCGATCCAATATTAGGAAATACTGACGGAAAACTACTTTTTGAAAGCGTCATGCAATTTTCTAAAATTGCATACTCATAAGATTACTAATAATTCGAATTTTAATCTCGGAGAAAATATGTCAATCATTACAGATCAAATGCTAAATGAGCTGGCACTTAAGAAATCTGAATTCTCTACAATAATTAAAATGATAGGGAGAGAACCAAACCTTTTAGAATTAGGTTTATTTGGATCTCTTTGGAGTGAACATTGTGGGTACAAACATTCGAAACCTCTCCTCAGGATGCTCGAAAGTGATAGCAAAAGGCTCTTGGTTAAACCAGGTGAGGAGAATGCCGGAGTAATTGATATAGGAGATGAATTCGCAATCGCTTTCAAAATCGAATCACATAATCATCCAAGTGCTGTAGAACCATACGAAGGAGCTGCTACTGGAATTGGAGGAATAGTTAGAGATATTTTTGCCATGGGAGCTCGTCCAATCGCATTGATGAATTCACTAAGATTTGGGTCACTCGATAAACCTCAGAACCAGTATTTGTTTGAAGGTGTTGTTTCAGGAATTTCAGGATACGGAAATTGTATTGGAATACCAAACGTAGGAGGAGAAACTATCTTCGATGATTCATATGATTCAAACCCATTAGTCAATGCAATGTGTGTGGGATTATTAAAGCATGAAGACTTAGAAAGTGCGTCTGCAGGAAAACCTGGAAACTCAATTATTTTAGTTGGGGCTGAAACAGGTAAAGATGGAATACATGGTGCATCCGGACTAGCATCCCAATCTTTCGAAGGTGACCAAGAACAGAGATCTTCAGTACAAGTTGGAAACCCATTTTTGGAAAAGATATTAATTGAAGCTTGCCTAGAAGCTGCCGCAACAAATTGTCTAGATGGAATGCAAGATTTGGGCGCAGCAGGACTAACAAGTGCCGCAATTGAAGCCGCTTCAAAAAGTAACTGTGGATTAGATATAGACATTAACCAGGTTCCATGTAGAGAAGAAAACATGACACCATACGAAATCATGTTGTCAGAATCTCAGGAAAGAATGCTACTTTTCTCTGAACCAAAGCATCTCCCAAAATTAACAACCATTTTCGAAAAATGGGGATTACAAATAACTGTAATAGGAAAAGTTACTGATACTGGAAATGTAAGGATTTCAAACCATGGACAAATAGAGTGTGATGTTCCAATAAAATTTTTGACTTCTCCCCCAGAATATAGACTTCAAGGCATACAACCAAAATGGATTGAATCCGCTCGGAAATTTGATTTTAACACTCTAGAAATCCCAACATCTGCTCCCTCTTCTATCCTTGAAAGAATACTCTCATCTCCAAATATCGCATCAAAAGAATCTATATACCAACAGTACGACCATCAAGTACAAACCAATACTGTACTTAAACCAGGGCATGATTCTGCAGTGCTGCGAATAAAGGGCACTACTCGTGCCATTGCATTAACAACTGATGGAAATGGTAGATATTGTTGGCTCGATCCATTTGAAGGAGGAAAAATTGCTGTAGCAGAAGCTTGCAGAAACTTATCCTGTAGTGGAGCACAGCCAATCGCACTGACAGATTGTTTAAATTTTGGCAATCCTGAGAAACCAGAAATTTATTACCAACTGGAAGAATGTATTAAAGGAATAGCAGCCGCTTCAAAAATCTTTGACGCTCCTGTCGTTAGTGGCAATGTTAGCTTATATAACGAATCTGACGGAAGTGGTATCAATCCCACTCCTATTATTGGTGCTTTAGGAATAATTGATAATGCCAATTTAACTACTCAAATTGGCTTCAGAAATGAAGGAGATATCGTATTTTTGCTGGGTTCTGAAAAACTTTCAAATGACCCATCATCATTAGCCGGAAGCGAATATCTCAAAGTAATACATAGAATGGTAGCAGGCAAAATCAATATAAATTTAGACTTGGAATCAAAAGTTCAAAATGCTTGCAGAGAACTGATAAAAAATGAAGTCCTTAATTCCGCCCATGATTGTTCCGATGGTGGATTAATAGTTACATTAGCAGAAGCATGTATAGCAGGAAATATAGGTTTTAACTTCGATTTCAATTTACCAAAACGATGGGATGCATCACTTTTTGGAGAAGACCAGTCAAGAATTGTAGTTTCTACATCTCTGGAGAATTCTGGAACCCTTCGTAGATACTGTGATTCAATCAAACTACCCTATACAACATTAGGAAAAGTTACAGATGGAAACTTCAACATAGGTACGCTAATCAATTTATCCATATCTGATTTAGTATCAATGGGGAAGACGATTTAACAAATCCCATTTAAAATCAATTAGGTTTTGAAAGTATTCTTTTCGCCTTTTGTAAGTCTGAAATCACCCTGTCTTTACCAAGGATTTCTAAACTTCCAAATAATGGAGGAGAAACTTTCAACCCACTTGTGGCAACACGAATCACTCCTAAGACTTGACCCACCTTATATCCTGAAGATTTCGCTAGTTCACGCAACTCAATTTCCAAGGATTCTGAATCAAATGAATTAACTTGGTTAATTTTTTCCAATACTAAGGTCAAAATATTTTGAGTGTCACAATCATTCAAACCCGATTGAGTTAATTCAGATACTTCATATGAAAAATCATCTTTGAAAAAAAACGTGACCAGAGGAGCAGCATCTACTAATGTTTTTAATCTATCTCGTATAAGTGGAACAATTTTTAAAACACGTTGCTTATCAGGTTTACCTGAGAAAAACCCTGGATTATGCTCATCCCAATAAGAAATCAAATGCTCTGTCAATTCATTATCGGTAAGCTGTCGAATGTAGTGTCCATTCATCCAATTCAATTTCTCAATATCAAAAATAGCCGGTGATTTTGAAACACGTTCCAATGAAAATTTTTCTACCAAATCATTAACAGAAAACAACTCCGTCGACCCATCCAAAGACCATCCAAGCAAACTCAAGAAATTAAATAACGAATGTGGTAAATACCCTAATTCTCTGAATTCAAGTGCGGATGTTGCACCATGCCTTTTACTTAGTTTTGTTTTATCCGGAGCATTGATTGTTGGCAAATGGGCTAAATCAGGCATTTCCCAACCAAAAGCCCTATAAATTTGAATGTGTTTAGGAACACTAGACAACCATTCTTCAGACCTAATTACATGAGAAATTTCCATTTTGTAATCATCGACAATATGAGCCAGATGATAAGTTGGAAAACCATCTGATTTTAAGATCACAAAATCACCTTGAAGACGATTATCAAATGAAAGATCTCCACGAATCAAATCATTAAAATCCGTTATCCCCTCTTTCGGCATCGCAAAACGGACAACAAAATCTTTTTGATTAGAAACTTTTTCATTATAATTATCTAAATCCCTACATTTCCTATCATACCCGGTGAAATCAGGATTTTTCCTGTTATTGTTTCTTAGTTCTTGTAGTCTCTCTGTAGAACAAAAACATTTGTATGCATGTCCAGTTTCAATTAATTTTTCAGCATAGCAAGCATATAAATTCAATCTCTCTGATTGAGTATATGGTTGAAAGGGACCACCTAAATCTGGTCCCTCATCCCAATCAAGTCCCATCCAAGAAAGGGTATCAAAAATTCTTTCAACCGAACCTGATATTTTTCTTGTTTGGTCAGTATCCTCAATCCTTAGAATGAAATCCCCAGAATTGTGCCTCGCAAACAGCCACGTAAAAATTGCAGTCCTTACATTACCCACATGAGGATCTCCAGTAGGACTTGGAGCAAATCTAACTCTCACTCCAGGATTTTTATTATCAGAAGTATTCATCAAATAATCATATCTTCAATTTTTCCATTTATCTTTATTTTATCTAAAAACAAGTTTAGATCACTAGGCAAATCACAGTTCAATTTAACTAAATCTCCATTCCTAGGCAATTTAAACTCGAGCATTGAAGCATGCAAAAATTGCCTTCCTAGCATATCCATATTAGACCCATACAAATCATCCGAGACAACAGGATGTCCAATGGAAGCAAGATGGACCCTAACTTGATGAGTTCTACCGGTAATCAAGTCAATTTCTAATAATGCACAGTCGTCAAACGCTTCCAATATTCGGTAAAATGTCTTAGCAACTTTACCATTTGATATTATCGCCATTTTTTTACGTAAATTTGGGTGCCTGCCAATAGGAGCTTCAATGAAAGCTTGAGATGCTTTTGGAACCCCATGAACCAGTGCAATATATCTCTTCTTAATATCCCTAGACTTGATTTGCTGTGAAATGAATTCGTGAGCTTTATTATTCTTTGCAATAATTATCAATCCACTTGTATCTTTATCAAGTCTATGAACTATTCCTGGCCTATTACTTTGAAAATCAAATTCAGACTGATCAAGCATTGACAGGACTGCATTAACAAGAGTCGTATCCGGATGACCTGGCCCAGGATGAACAACAAGACCATGAGGTTTGTTAACAACAACAACATCTGGATCATCAAAAATCACTTCGAGTGGAATTTCTTGAGGCATATGTGAAGACCGCACCTCTAAAGGTGGAAAAACTTTGATTGTTTGCCCCTTAACTACCTTATTAGATGCCTTGCTTTGCAATCCATCTAATAAGACTTTCCGATTAGAAATTAATCTTTGGATTTCAGAACGTGAAAGATCATCACATTTCTCAGCAATATAAATATCTAATCGCTTTCCCGTTTCTTCAACCACTAGAGAAAAATCTGTCATATTAAATATTTACTCATCTCCAACATGGTTTTGGAAAGAAGGGAAAAATTCGTTAAGAACGAATTTGATTACCAGAATTGTAATACCTACAGAAATTGCAGAGTCAGCGACATTAAAAATCGGCCATGCTCCTACATCAAAAAAATCAACTACTTTACCCTGAGTAACTCTTTCCCAAAGATTCCCTAAAGCACCACCCAAAAGCATTCCAATAGATATACGCAACAAGTCATCATTCATTGCATATTTCCTGTAAAAATAAATTAAAAATACTATGGCAAAAATAGAAGCAATTATCAAAAATGTCGTAGCACTTTGTAACAGCCCAAATGCCGTACCAGAATTAGTATGATATGTAATTCGAAAAAACCCTTCTGCAGGCCAAGATTCTCCAAGGAAGAAAGTTGTCGACACAAAGTACTTACTTGAGAAATCAAGCGCCAAGACTATTAATATTACAGAAAATAATAAATAGTCTCTGAACCAAGGAATTTTACGATCTACCGAAGAAGCATATCTTTTGAAAAGCAAATTTTTGATAGCCAAATTTATTTCCCCCACCTGACCAACATAATCCCATCGCGTACTGGTAATAAAACATGTTTTACACGAGTATCTTTTAATATATGTTCATTAAAGCGTTGTAATGGATTTTGTTCAGCATCATCTAATACTCGACCACTCCATAAAACATTATCAATAGCCATAATCCCATGCGGAGCAAGCAATGGTAGTGCAGCCTCATAATATTCAACATAGGGCTCTTTATCAGCATCTATAAAAATCACATCAAATACACCATCCAGTGTTTCTAATGTCTCTAATGCTGGACCTAATTCAACCCTGATTTTATGACCATTTGAACTTTTCTTAAAAAACTCTTGAGCCAATTGTGTAGTATCAGGATCAATATCACATGAAATCAGTTCACCATCTTCAGGTAAAGCTTCAGCCATCATTTGAGCACTGAAACCAGTAAATAGACCCAATTCTAAAACTCTTTTGGCATTAGTAGCCCAAACTAGCATCTGTAATAAAGAGCCCTCAATAGGCCCACTAATCATTTGATAAGACTCTGAAGTCTTTTTTGTAATTTCAATTAATTCGTTCAGATAATCAGGCAATTTTGAAGTATGGTCGATAGAATAATTATCGATTTCTTCTGACACTAATCTAAGCATAATAAATTCCTCCAAAAAATTTATCTATGTTTGACGAAATTTTTGACCTCGATTCAGGACATTTTTAAGTTTCCCCAAATCCCAGTCTTCCAATTCATATCCCATAGGCTGAGGTGCCTGAGAATGATTTGACAGTAATTTCTGAACATCTGGACAAATATAATATCCATTAAAAGTTTGACGAACCAAAAATACAAAAAATACAGGGAATACCTTTTCAATATAAACCAGTACATTCTCTTTTTCAAAATCTGACAATTCTTCGAAGCAAGATGAATATTGATTATTCGAATAAATTTGCAATTGTGTCAAACCATCTAAAAACTCCCTTCTAGCGCTAGTATCCGATAACAATCTAGTCTCTATCCATAAATCCACTCCTACCGATCCTGCAGACGGCATATCATCAGAAACTGGAATAATGCAATCTAAGATCGATATAACTAGATTCCTTTGTTCGGAAGTAAAAATTGTCTCTATTTTACTATCGTCCATCATCTTCTCCTTGCATTAAAGATTTCTAGATTTGCTATTTAATTGATCTGCAACATATAAAGCCAATGCTTGAATTGTTGTCGTCGGATTAACTGCTGCACTTGTAGTAAAAATACTTCCATCAATTACATATAAATTTTTAACCTCATGAGTCTGACCAAAAGAATTCACAACAGAGGTTTCTGGATTATCTCCCATTCTTGCAGTGCCCATCAAATGCCAGCCCGATGGTCTAGTGATGTGATCAATAAAGACTTTTGACCCACCTGATGCTTCAATCGCTTCTTTGGTCCTTTCTTCAGCAAAATTCATCATATTTTCACTATTTTCACTAAGAGTATATGAAACTTTTGGAGCTGGAATTCCATCATCATCCGACAAATTGGTATCCAGAGTTACTCTATTATGTAATTCTGGCAAGTCTTCACCAAGTATTCCATATGTTATACATCTTCCGTATCTCTCCTTAAAAATCTCATGATGGTTTTTACCCCATGGAACAGAGGACCCTGAAGAAGCTCCGATACCCAATGTAGTAGCTACAGGAGTTGCCGGGAAACGTGTTCCACCCATTTGAAACCCTCTGAGAAAACCCCTAGTTTCATCTGTTTCATAAAACTCATGAGATCCTACTGTCGATGCAACAGGCCCCTTAAAAGATTCCAAATCTTCATCAAAAACTCCCATAGCAGTGGATAATGGATGAAACATTAAATTTCTTCCAACAATATCGTTGTTATTTGCAATTCCATTAGGAAATAATGAGGATTTTGAATTCAGCATAATTCTGGGAGTTCCAATTCCATTTGCCGCCAATACAACAATATTTGCCTTAATCTCCTCTATGGCATTATTTTCATCATAAAATATCACTCCATCAGCGAGACCTTGTTTGTTAACGGTAATTTCGCGAACCCTACAGTTGGTCCTAAGATTTGCACCGAGTGAAATAGCCTTAGGCCAATAAGTAACATCAGTACTCGCCTTAGCAGAAATGTAGCAACCCATCTCACATGGTCCACAATTATTGCATCCAGGACGACCGTCATATGAGACAGAATTTATTGCAAAATCAATAGGCCACCAATGCCAACCTAATTTTTCAAACCCTGAAGCCACCTTCTCGCCAATCTTACCCAATGGTAATGGGGGTAAAGGGATTTGAGATTTTATATTTGAAGATCTAGCGGGATACGCTGGATTTCCAGAAAGACCTGAAACACCCATCATTCGATCATTTAAATCATAATATGGTTCTAATTGTTCATAAGATATAGGCCAATCATCTGCAACTCCATCAAGTGAACGAACACGAAAATCAGATGGGTGAAATCTGGGAAATACAGAGGTCCAATGAATAGTACTACCACCAACTGCGTTATACATTAACGGAGAAATAGGCGAATCATCCTCATTCACAGGATAATCAGATTTCAGCCCCCGAACATTGGGACTTGCATTAAAGTCAGTTTGCTTATGGATTTCCCATTCAAGTGTATCCGTAGTGTAATCAGATGGTTTAAGCCAATCTCCTTGTTCTAAACACACTACTTGAAAACCCAAATCAGCCAGTCTCCAGGCAAAGGCACCACCAGAAGCTCCAGCGCCTATAATAACCACTTCTACTGTGTCTAAGTCTTTAGTCATTAGACTCTCCTATTCAAAATGATTTGTAATGAAAATATTCATTGCAAAATTATTATCCCAATATTATTTCTGTCATATTAAAATAACAAGCTATTTAAAAATTTGTTTTTTTACCGCTATAGACTAAAATGTAATTCTGTAGAACAATATCCAAATAAAAAATTCAACTCAGAAAGTTTTTTAGGAGAATGCAATGGCAAAATTTAAAGTTGTGACACAAAAACCTGCTGGAGTTACTTTTGACCTTGCAGACTCACAATTTACACTAGAGAGGCAATCTTTAGATCCAATTGATGCAGAAATAGTTGTTGTTGATGCAAATTCAGAAGAAGAATTTATTGCAGGAGCAAAAGACGCTGATGCACTCATCGCAAGAAATCGTAAAATCACGCGTAATATTATTCAATCATTAGATAACTGTAAAATCATTTCATTAGGCAGTGTAGGAGCAGATACTGTAGACGTTGCAGCGGCAACCGACCATGGAATCCCCGTCACAAACGTACCAGACACTTTCATTGAAGAAGTCGCTGATCATACCATGATGCTTCTTCTTGCTTCATTCCGAAGACTTAACGTAATGGATGAAATGGTTCGGACAGGTCGATGGACAGAAGGCAGGCCTCTTTTATCAGAATATCCTAGACTTTGGGGACAGACTCTTGGTTTCATTTCTTTTGGGCACGTCGCTAGAGCTACAGCAATCAGAGCAAAAGCATTTGGTGTTCATATGATTGCATTTGATCCATATATCGAAGAACTAATGATGACTGAATATGGAGTAGAACCTGTAAGCAGTATGGAAGATCTTCTAGAAAGATCCGATTTCGTTTCAATGCATGCCCCTTCAACACAAGAAGTCCACCACATGATGTCAACAAATGAATTTAAATCCATGAAGCCAACAGCGCTCTTCATAAATAATGGACGTGGTCCAACCGTGGATGAAAAAGCACTAATTTCTGCATTAGAAAATGGTTGGATAGCCGGTGCTGGACTTGATGTATTAGAACAAGAACCTCCAGACCCTGAAAATCCCCTTCTACATATGGACAATGTGATCCTTACACCTCATGTAGCATCTGCTTCTCAACGTATGGCACCTGAAACTAGAAGGCGCGTAGGTCAAGAAATTTCTCTTGTTTTAACTGGTAAGTGGCCAAGAACATGTGTCAATCCTTCAGTTTTAGCTAATACAAACCTAAGGAGATGGCAACCATACTCCATGGGAAGAGGTCCAGGATCAGGATAGAGGGCAATCGAAAACTTTCGGAGTCAATCACCTGGCCGCTTTGTCGGTTTTGAACTTGTTGCAACAATCATAAAAGCCATGATTGAAACTCCTGCAAGAATAAAAAACGCCAAGTCATAATTATTACGATAATCGAATATTATACCTGAAGCAATACCGCCTATAGCCTGTCCAAGTGAGACAAAAATTTCTGTAAATCCACGTATAGATCCTAAAGATTTTCTGCCAAAATAATTAGCAATAGCTACGGGAGGAACAACAAGCATACCTCCCAGTGCCACACCAAAAATTGAAGCATATATCCACGCTTGGGCAAAATTATTTATCGATACAAATAATAACGATGACGCACCCATGGTTACAGCTATAATCATATAACAAATTTTCTCTCTCATCCTTTCAATCAACCAACCAAAAAGCAATCCTCCAATACCTGTAAACACCGCATTCAAACTAACTCCAACTGCTGACAAAGTTGATGATAGTCCTATATCTTGAAAATAGGCTGCCATATGTGCATTTATGCCTCCATGAATTACATAAAACAAACCACCTGCTATGGCAAGTTTCCACAAAGTGGAGGTTGTAATTGCATCAGATAATGTCCAATAATTTTCCCCATCTAATTCAACATTATCATTAAATTCATTTTCTTCAGTTTTGTTTTGACCATCCGGCTTTAGTGAAATTGATTCAGGAGTTTCAGCAATCAACAGATAAACTGGAATCAGCGAGACAAACCAAACAATCACACCAAGTAAATGCCAAGCCATCTGCCACCCATAAATAGCGATAATGACAGAAGCTAACAAAGGGAATGCGGTCATCCCAACAGAATGACAAAAAAACAAAATTCCATTTGCTCGTCCTCTCCACTTAATAAACCATCTAGAAACAACAACAGTAGATGTCAATTGAATTGGACTATTAAAAAGAATTCTTGCAAAACCAAAAGTTATATAAAAAACCAAAGGGACAGTTGCCCAACCTGTCAAAAAAGTGCTTAACCCCAACAATAAAACACATATTGTTAAAACAGGTCGTGCACCAAATCTGTCTACACACCATCCTATAAATGGAGCCACCAGTGAAGAAGCCAACGCTCCAAAACTAGCAGCACCTACCAAAAGAGTCCTACTCCAGCCCAAGTCCTGAGACATTGGGTACATGAAAATCGCAAGGATCAAACTTGAAGCAGCATTCCGTACTACCATACTGGAACCAGCGGATCCTAAAACAATCCATCCATAAAAAAAGGGAATCCTTTTAGATATATAAGATGCAAAATTCAAAAGTATATATCCTGAAATTCGGTATATATTCCAACAGTTATTAATTAATTCTTAAGTGTTTTTATCCAGAATATCATTTATTATAGAAATTAAATATTGGATTGAATAATCACAATCGGTTCAACAAATGAAAAATATCAAATCCCAAAATTTCGAATGCACTCAATGCAAATCAAAGTCCCTATCAAGTATGAAAGAGTTGTATTGTAGTAAATGTAATAGCCCTCTCAAACTATCTAACATTTCCTACAATTTTTATCCCTATAACGGAAAACAGCCTCAAAATAATTATTCCGCTCAAGAATCAAGGTTAAAAAGTTTATTTGGTGAAAACATTGTTACACTCAATGAGGGGAATACATCTCTTATATCTCTAAATTCCGTTGCTAACTTTTTAGGAATCAAAAACATTGACGCAAAATTAGAATTCCTTAATCCAACAGGATCATTTAAAGATCGTGGATCATCATTAATGATTTCAGCCGCAAAATACTTTGGAGTCAAAAGTCTCATCGAAGATTCTTCGGGTAATGCAGGAGCATCAATTGCTGCATACTCTGCTAGAGCAAAAATTGAAGCCCACATTTTTGTTCCCAGTAACGCTCCCAAGGCTAAAATCGATCAAATAAAAACTTATGGAGCAAGAATTCACGAAATCAATGGGACTCGCGAAGATACCGCAAATGAAGCTCATTCATATTCTAAAAAGCATGATTTAACCTATGCTTCTCATAATCTCAGTCCCTTTTTCATCGAAGGTACAAAATCATTTGGCTATGAGTTACTATCGGATTATCATTCAACTGTTTTCCCTGATCATATTATTATGCCTGTGGGAAATGGATCACTTTTCTCTGGAACCTGGAATGGTTTAATTGAGGCTCAAAAATACCGTTCTTCAAATCTGAAACTACCTAAATTACATTGCATTCAGTCAGAAATTACAATGCCAATCGTACAATCATGGATGAACTCTTGCAAAAAGAATCATGGTAATGAAAAATCAATAGCAGGTGGAATTGCAGTAAGTGCACCACCTAGAATCAACGAAATTCTGGCAATTATAAATGAATCAAAAGGATCCGCAACTTCTGTAAAAGAATCAGAAATATTAAAATGGTATAAAAAATTACCAATTTTAGAAGGAATCTTTTGCGAGCCAACTTCTGCGACAGCCTTTGCAGGACTAGAAAAACTAATAGAATCAGGATCAATCAATAAATCTGAAAAAGTATTGATCCCAATAACCGGTAGCGGACTCAAAGATTTTCTTGATTAAGAATTTCTATACTTAGAAATCGCTGCCTCAAATCCAGCAAGTGACCCTTCCAAAATATTATCTTCCAAGCAATAAGACAATCTAAAATACCCAGGCAAACCAAATCCCCTTCCAGGAACTACTAAAACCTTATGATTTGAAAGCTCTTCGGTAAATTTCACGTCATCTTCAATTGGACAACGTGGAAACATATAAAAAGCCCCATTGGGTTTAACAATTTCATAACCCATATCAATTAACTTTGGATACAAAAAATCTCTTTTCTTCTGATATTCTCCAACATCAACCGTTACTGATTGCAAAGATCCTACAACATGCTGCATAAGTGCTGGAGCATTTACAAAGCCCAAACTTCTATTACAAAAAATCAATGCATCAACCAATTCCGACTTATTATCAATTTTAGGATGTACCGCAATGTAACCTATCCTTTCACCCGGTAATGCAAGGTCCTTAGAATGAGACGTAGCTACAATATATCTATTATGCAACTCAAAAACGTTGGGATATTCAAAATTATCAAAAATAATTTTTCTGTATGGCTCATCACTAACAATATATATTTCTGAATCAAATCTTTCTTCAGCTTCATGAACCAGTTTAATAATTTCTTTAATTGTACCTTCTGGGTACATTACCCCTGTAGGATTATTGGGAGAATTTATCAATAAAACTTTTGTATGTTCATTAAGTGATTCTCTAAGAGCTTGTAAGTCAGGTAAAAAATCATCATTTGGAGGAACAACGATGCTACTACCTCCATGATTATCAACATAAAGTCTGTATTCAACAAAATATGGAGACAAAAGTACTACTTCATCTTTAGGATCTAATAAAGCTTTGAAAATAACATTCAATGCTCCTCCAGCTCCAACGGTCATTACAATATCATCAGCATGAAATGAAAAGTTAAATTCTTCTTCTAGAGATACCGCCACTGCCTCTCTGGTTTCAAAATATCCTGCATTGGGCATATATCTATGCATTCCAGGATTTGGGGAAGATACTAAAGTGGATAATTTTTCGTAAAATTCCTTCGGAGGTTGCATCACTGGGTTCCCTAGTGACAAATCAAAAACATTGTCTGCCCCAAACTCTTCTTTAAGCTTGATTCCATCCTCAAACATTCTCCTAATCCAAGAGCCTTGTTCAAGAGCGCCGCGAACTTTTTTTGATATACCCATTTACCCTCCGTTTCAATACTTTCAAATTCATCTAGATTTCAAATTGTGCTTGACAGGCGACTCACCTGTATATAATCTGAATAAACTGGGCCTGTAGCTCAGTGGTAGAGCGGTCGGCTCATAACCGATTGGTCGTAGGTTCGAACCCTGCCGGGCCCACCAACCTAATCCATTGAAGTATTCTGTAGCCATATTAATTGAAAAGAAATACTTATAGCAAATAATATATTTTAATAAAAGCCTTTGTCGAAATTTCCTTTACTACAAAAACACCAATTAATACTCACAATATTTTGTTGTGTGGTTATATTTCTTCTTTCTAGTAATTCAATATTCGCTCAAGAGGAATCTGAATTAGAAAAGTTAATTTTTTCTGGAGAGAATGCGGGGAAAAATATCGAAATTGCGGTTACACCAAAAACGCCGCTTGTAGGGGCAATATTTTTTAGTATTGACTTATCAAACCCCTCTGACCAATCACCTATTACTGATGCTTCTGTAAAAATAATTTTGGGTACAAATGGTGAATATTTATTCGAATCCATTGCTTTAAACAACCCAACTAACCCTGGGAACTACGTCGCCAATATAACCGTAGATCACGCAGGTGAATGGGTAACATATGTTAAAATTGAAGACCCAAATGGAGAAAAAACACAACTCGAAATCCCTCTGACAATTGAAGGTTCTCCATTAACCGCTGGTTTAACTGGAACAATTTTATGGGTGATCATATTTTGTACGATTGTTTCAATTGGATTTTATATATGGAAAAACTCTAAAATTCCTGACGATGCTTAAGAAATATTGCATGCATTTTTAAAAGCTTGAACCCAAATCAATAGAAATCTCATATATCCCAAAAATGATCCTCTAATATATTGTGAATTCACTTAGAATTTGAAATTCTTTAAGGTGAAGATGAACTGAGGGAAATATGCTACAAACAAAAAAAGATATTATTTGCTTAGTTATTATAGTGTTGGCTGTAATTTTGGCTAAAGAAATAGGTACTTTTTCTTTAGCTTCAGCGCAAGATTCAAATCAGCCGATGGCTATATTTTTAATTGACCACGAAGGCAAATCAGTACCCCCTGGAAGTAACGAGCACATCGAATCTTCGATAGACATGGTAACGTCATCAACAAACTCTGGGTATCTAATGTATATCGACGCTACTAACCCAACCAATATCATTGGTCCAATAAGATCTGAAAAAGATTCTCAAATATCTTTCAAGTTTTCAGTTAATGACAGTATAGAAACTGCGAGATTAATGCCACCGCCTTGTCCGGGGTGTCCAAACGTTGGAGAAAAAACTGACTATGTTTTCTCATTAGCATCGACCTTCAATGTTTTATCGAACCAAAATGCACCACCAGGGAGTACAGTCTATTTAATATCTGGAAATGACAACTCATTTAATACTCTTGCCATAAAAGAGGCTATAAAGCCAATAGCCAGATTGTATTTCAGAAATGGATGGGCAATCACTGGAATTATCCTTCCTGGTTCATCAGAATCCTTACATAACGTTTTTGAAACAATTACTAAGGAATCTAATGGATATTCAATTAACCTAAATTCTGAAAATGGCTATGAAAAATTCTTAACCAAATTAAATTCTTCGAATTCAGAACTATTTCTAGAAAAATTAGAAACAATCCAGACCACAAATCAAGAAAAATTCGAACATTTAATTTCTGTATCTCCAGGAACATCCGAGATCTCAATACTTGGAGTAAAAGAAAATTTTAAGTCAGAAATTACCTTAAGCGATCCCAAAGGGAAAACTATAGATACTTCAAATATGTCCGTACAATTCGACCATTCAAAATATTTTGATAAATGGCACATATTAGATCCTTCGCCTGGATTGTGGAGAATAGGAAGAAAAGGAGTTCCAGGGAAAATTTCACTTTGGAATCACACAAATAGCAAATACGAACTATCTATGATTTCAGAGAGTTTAATGCCTTTAAAAGAGCAATTTGTACTTATTGCATCAATTGATGATGGTGGCACAAATGTTTTGTTAGACAATGTTGAAATATCCAGCAAGATAACAACTCCAACTGGATTAAACATTCTTATTGAAATGAATGACCAAGGAATCAACGGCGATGCTAAAGCTAACGATGGATATTTTTCTTCATTTGTTCCTCCACTGGATGAAGGTGGTAAGCAAATTGTAAAATTCAGAGTCTATTGGCCTGATTTCGATCACTCAATGGAAACCACTACTGAACTATCAATAGAACCATTTCCTTCATTCGATATTAGTCCTCAGTACGTTTCCAATCTTAAACCAAATGAACGTCACATGATTGCAAGATTATATGTGAATTTAGGACCTCAAGCGTTTCCCGTTCGAATTAACGATATTGATTTAACTCTTTCTTCAAACTCCGCCAAGGAACTCGAAGGAAATCTAGAGATTGTTCCGACAACGTTACTCTCAGATGGGCTTGCATATGCTTACGAAGTTTTTTTCACTCCAAAGGTTGAAGGCAAATTCAACATTGGAGCAACATTAAATATCAATTATCTTGGACGCAGATTCCAACATGTGTCTAAACCTATAGTTATCGAGGCAACGACGTTCAAAACTCCTGAGTTGCAAAAGGCTACCGATAGGATTCAAGAATTTCCTGTCCCCGTTCAACCTGTAGAAAAAACTGTAATTTATCAAACTGACCAAATCCCCGATTGGGCCTACTATGCATTTCCGGCAGGATTACTTTCTATCATAATCCTATTATTAATTTATCGAGCTCAGCTTGTAAGACCATTCGGGTTCCTCTATGACGATTCATATAATGTAGTCACAGATTTTCGATCTGTAAAACGCCCAATCCTAAGAAGTTTATTTTTCAAAAATCTTATCACGGGAACAGAATTAAGCATTAACTCATTCGAAAACACCACGTTTAAATTCACAAGAAGCAATTTAATCATTAGTAAAATCCCAAAGACTTATAACACAATACGTATTGGTACAACTCAAGTTGTGAAAAACACAATTGTCCCAGAGCAAGAATGGATTGGAGCAAAAGGAAAGTTGTTTTTCTACTCCAAAAACCTTTTATCGACTACTCCTGAATACATTATTGATTCTTCAAACGTCCCAGATTTAGATCAAACAATTTCTCGAATCTAGAATATTCAGATCAATTCTCAGAAATTTTTATAGTGGTGATAACATCACCAGGAGAAGTTGCACTTCCGGGATCTCTAACTGAAATCCCAAATAATACTTTCAAGCTGTCTTCATCAACTACTTTCCCGAAAACTGCATGTCTTTGATCTAAAAACGGAGTAGGTACAAAAGTAATAAAAAATTGGCTACCATTAGTATTAGGACCAGCATTTGCCATAGATAATATCCCTGGAGAATCATGTGTTAATGAAGAATCAAATTCGTCTTCAAATCTATAACCAGGGCCTCCCATCCCAGTTCCTGTCGGATCTCCTGTCTGTGCCATAAAATTAGGAATTACACGATGGAAAGTGACTCCATCATAAAAACCTTCTTTAGCTAGGAAAACAAAATTGTTAACTGTGGAAGGGACTTTATTTGCATACAATTCAATGACAATTTCTCCTCCCTTCTCTAGTTCAATAGTAGCTTTATATTCTTTAGATGTGTCGATTTTCATTTCCGGGGGAGAATTATATTGTTTCATTATCACCTCTTTGGTTTCATTTTTTGATTTCTCTACTTTTATAGGCTGAGAATCATTTTTAAGTATAATACGGTTATCTTCTTCTATATTATTGTTTTCAGAATCACAAGAAATTAAAAATGAAGTCAAAAGTACAGAAAAGATTATGCTAATAATAAATATTGGGTTTTTCATATATACTCCTTCAATCAATTTAGACATTTGATAGGTTTTTTAAAGCCATCATTCCAAGATAATATCCATATACCCCTGCCCCTGTTATAACACCAACACAAACTGGGGCAATATCTGAATCTCTACCTCTTTTTGCGGGATTAGAAAAATGAATTTCCACACATGGAACCTTCGAATTTGAAATACAGTCAGCCAATTGAGGGAATCCTTTAGTGTATCCGGCAGGGTTAATCAAAACGCCATCAAAAGATGATTCAGACTCCAATAATTTACTAATAACTTCACTTTCATCATTCGAATGAAATATTTCAATTGTAACTTCTAATTCATCCGAAAATTTTGTTATTGCTTCATTATAATCATCTATTTTCATAGTTCCAAAGACATCAATCTGTTCAATACCACGTCTTTCCATTCCTAAACCATGAATTATCAAAATATTAGTCATTAATTCCCTCATATGCCCAAAGTATTCTAGCACAATTTCTAAATTCCAAGGAAAAATCATTAAAGTAAATTGACACCCTCATAGTCAATTTATATGATAATTCCAGATGAAAATAATTTCTCGAGTGGAAAAGTGATTTATGCCAAATTTTGCAGCCAACTTAACAATGATGTTCAATGAATATGAATTCTTAGACAGATTCAAAGCCGCATCACAATCTGGTTTCAAGGGAGTAGAGTTTTTATTCCCCTATGATTATAACAAACAGGAAATTCTAGAGAACCTAAAGTCTAACAACTTAAATCAAGTGCTTCACGATCTTCCCGCAGGTAACTGGGATGCAGGAGATAGAGGTAACGCATGTCAACCAGACAGGATAGGCGAATTTCAAGATGGAGTCGGTCTCACAATTGAATATGCTAAAGTTTTAGAGTGTCCAAATGTGACATGCCTAGCCGGAATTCCTGATAATAATTCTGATCCCGAAAAATTAAAAACCACCTTTATCGACAATTTGAAATTCGCTGCAGATGAATTAAAAAAGCACAACATTAAATTGTTGATTGAGCCAATTAACACCATAGACATCCCTGGATTTTATTTAACTAATACAAATCAAGCATTGTCTATAATCAAAGAAGTTAACTCCGACAATATAGGTTTGCAGTATGATATTTACCATATGCAAATAATGGAAGGGGATTTAACACGAACAATTCAATCAAATATTGATTCCATTTCTCACTTCCAACTGGCAGACAACCCTGGAAGAAATGAGCCCGGGACAGGAGAAATCAATTATCCTTTCATTTTTGAAACCATCGATAAATTGGATTATAAGGGATGGATTGGTTGCGAATATAAGCCGTTATCAACTACGGAGAATGGCCTTGATTGGGTCAAAAAACATTTATTAGGTGCCAATTAATGGAAAAAAGACGACTGGGAAGAACCAACCATGACAGCACAATTATCACTTTTGGTGCCTACTCAATAGGAAAACTATCACAAGATGATGCTGATATTGCAATTCAAATGTGCCTAGATGAAGGAATTAACCATCTAGATATTGCCCCCGGATATGCTGATTCCATGGAACGAATCGCTCCATGGATGCCGAATTTGAAAAGCAAAATGTTCATTGGAAGTAAAACTCCTAAACGAACACGTGATGAAGCTTGGAAAAACATAGAAGATATTATGAATCGAATGAATACTGACTCATTCGATTTATTTCAACTCCACGGAATCCTAGATTTTGAAACTTTAGATCAAGTAACTTCAAAAGATGGAGCATTAGATGCTCTTTTAGAGATGAAAGAACAAGGACTCACAAAATGGATAGGAATTACAGGACATGGACCTATTGCTCCAAAAGTATTCCTAGAATCACTAAACAGATATGATTTTGATACCGTGATGTTTCCTGTAAATTCAATTATCTACCAAAATCAAGATTACAGATCTAGTTCCGAAAATTTAATATCTCTTTGTAACCAAAGAGATGTAGGTATACAAGGTATCAAAATGATCGCCAGAGGTGGTTGGGGAGATTCGAGAAAAGATTGCGGTACTTGGTACGATCCGCATAGAACCCAAGAATCCATTGATCAATCAATTTGGTGGCAATTATCTCAACCAATACACACAGCTCCTTCTTGCGGAGAGTTTTCCCTACTTAGAAAAGTGCTTAATGCAGGTTCTAGATTTAAAATGCTGGATGAAATTGAACAAGAATTTATTATATCGAATCTAAATTCATCTCAACCCGAACCAAAATTAGGAATACTCAATTAGGGATATCTGTAATCTCTCAAACTCGATGCAACTCTCCAGACTGTTATTACAACTATCACCGAAACTACTCCACCTAGCAACATCGTATTACCTGCCCCTATTTGTGCTGACATAAATCCCACTTCAAATGTTCCTATATTATTCGCTGCCATTGCAGAGAATGAGTGAAAACTAACTGCTCTTCCTCGCATATTATCGGGAGTAGTCAACTGAACTGTAGTCTGTCTTGTAGTCATTCCAATTGCATCAGTGGCGCCAAGTGCTGTAATAATTATCCCACCAACCACCATTAGAACAATCGGATCTACTGACAGAAATTGTAAGGACCCAAAACCAAATAACAAAATAGCATAGATTCCAGTTGCATATAAAACCAACATACCTTTGGGACGATATTTTGCCATGAATAACACTAAGAAACTGCCTATCACTCCTCCAATAGAATTAGCAGCAGTTAATGGGCCAATTGCCCAAGGCCCTTGGCGAAAAATCTTGTCAACAATTAGAGGCATAATCTGTCTATAAAAACTCACCACAGTCACACCTATATCCATCAAATACAAATAAGGAAGTATTGGATGTCGTCTTACAAATATGAATCCTTCCCACAACCTATGTATTACAGATGATTTTTCTGTAGGTTCATGATTCCCTAACCCGTATCTTGGTCGAATAAATATAGGCATTATTGAAGCAGGTATAGAAGCTAATAAAGCTAATATAAATACTCCTTCAATACCTATAAATTCATAGGAAATTGAAAATAACAAAGGAGAAATAATTGCGCTGATTTGGTAGGTAGCAGTGTTGGTAGTCACTGCATGCATCAAATGACTTGAAGGAACTACATTAGCCGTAATCGCAGACCTAGCTGGGCCTCCCAAGGTGCTTGTAAGGCCCAAAATACCCACAATAGAGTATATATGCCAAGCTCTTAGATCATCCGTCATCAATAAAAATACTGATATACCAATAAAAATAAAACTAAAGGATTGTGTTAAGGAAATTAGCTTCCTTCGATCCATCTGGTCAGCAAATGCACCTCCGAACAATGTTGCAGGCATTTGAACAGCTAATTGAATTAAACCCAAAATCCCTAATTGAATGCCTGAACCAGTCTCTGCATATAACCAAACACCAAATCCAATAAGCCTTATTTGCATGGTGACAGTCGAAGCTAGGCCAGAAATCCATAGAATCCTATAACTGGAAAAACTAAATGCTGACCAAGGTTTTAATGAATTATCCGGATCCCCCTCTTGGTCAGATAATGATCTATCCTCATTTTCGTCTGATGATGACTTCAAATATTGCATTCCTAAAATATAGATAATCATAGTAATTATAAATTCAGCGACTATCTTTTAAAAGGTTAATTCAATGAACTTTGTAGAAACTTGGATTACTAAATTTGATATGTGATATCATTTACCTATGGGGACGCGTGGATTCGACATGGGGTGTGATTACAAGATTGCAGGTCGAGGTGCCGTCAACCCTCGTAAATCTGGCGGTAAAAAATTTAACTGGCGAAAAAAAGCTAGCACTGGCTGCCTAGAGCAGCCACGTTCCTCTTTTACGTTTCCCGTAGTAACTGAGAGAGCGACATAATTCGGGATGCTCTTCTTTGAAGCCGTTTCATCGAGGAAAAGACTTAGGCTAAGCTTGAAAAGATCTAAGGTCGGGTCAAGACTATTCAAGTGAAATACCAGCCCCGACTATATCTGTAGTATATTTTGTAAAATCACCTTTTGGACGGGGAGTTCGACCCTCCCCCGTCTCCACCATTTCACCTAGCTTTTTTAAGTTCTTCTTAAAACTGAGTGTACAAAGATGGGGACCTAAGTGAATCTCCAATTTCATTCTCACCCAAAGAGATAATCTCTTTTTTATAAACTTGTATTCTATGTGATCCATAATCACATATATACAATCGGCCATCAGGACCAATAGTAGATGAAGTAGGCCATCTCAATCGTTTCTGAGGTTCAATAGGAGTTTCGTCTCTAATTCTCAATGCAACTAGATTTGACATCATGTAATCTCGAGCTTGTTTTGACAATGTAGCATCGCCACGGAATTCTTCAACAAATCTTCCTTTATAATCAAATAGCTGAATTCTATGATTACCCCAATCTGATACATAAATATCACCATCCCTATCAACGCACACTCCAGATGGATAATTGAATTGACCAGGCATATTACCAAATGAACCAAATTCCATTAAGAATTGTCCATCAGATGAAAATTTTTGCACTCGGTGATTACCCCAATCTGTTACAAAAACAGCATCATTTTGATCAAGACATATTCCCCATGGCAAATTAAATTTCCCTGAAGTTTCACCTTTGACTCCCCATGATTTAATAAATTCACCATTATTAGAAAATACTTTGACAGAATAGTTGAGAGCATCTGTTAAAAAAACGTTGTCGTGAGAATCTAAAAATATTCCAGCAGGTCGGTTGATTTCATGTTGTTCATTTCCAAATTTACCCCATCTACTTATCAAATCACCATCTTGAGAAATATGAGTAATTGTGTGGTTTCCTTCATCAGAAATAAATATATTCCCAGTTGAATCTCCTGCAATACCTGATGGCCATACAAAATCAGCAGGAATTTTCTTACCACCACCAATTTGACCGACTTCACCACCTATCAAACTCATAGATCCTAAATCATCATCTGCTATTGAAAGCTGTCTTATAAAAGTACTAGTCTCATGGCGACATAAAATTTTAATATCCGATTCTGTAGGATGAAAAACTTGTAGTGGCGCATTAGTCAATCTGCGCATGCCTAAAGTCATTTCATAAGGAAAGCCTACTCTTAAAAACCCTTTTTGCGAAGAATCGGAAATCAAAAATCTCACCTACTACTGGAAAATATCAACTTGTTCATAATTCCCACCTACTATGGGATATGGATCTATTCCCAAAAGTTGTTCCAACAAAGTTGAATATAAACCTCTAAAATCATACGTGAAAGCTAAATCACCATTATCTTGATCTTTTAATGATAATGAAGGATATTCTGCATATAAACCTCCATCAATATGATCTCCTAATATAAATGCCCCACCACCTGCACCATGATCTGTTCCAGAACCATTAGACCTTACTCTCCTACCAAATTCTGTAAATATTAGCATTGTCACATTTTCAGATGCGTCATGATCTCTCAAATCTTGAAAAAAATCTGAAACCGCTTGTGAAAGTTCTGAAATCAATTTGGGATGAACTGGACCTTCATTTGCATGAGTATCATACCCTCCATGCTGAGCATAAAAAATGCGTGTACCCAAGCCCGCTATATGTATCCTTGCAACATCTTTAAGGCTCCGAGCAATTGGATTTTGAGCATATTCAACCTCAGAGGAATACATTTCTGGAGCCTTTTTTAAAATTTCAGCTCCTCGCAAGAGATCTAACCCAGTACTTGCAATGTAGTCTCTAACTAAACCGGTACCTATTGCTTGCCCATAAATATTTTTGAAAGCATTTAAAGTCTGATGTTTCATATCCATATCATCTAAATCTGACATCAAACCATAATTATCCAAATCAGCTACTGAAGTTATTGTGACATTTTTCGCCGACAGAGCTCTAGGCAAACCCTGACCTATACTAACCGCAGTCAGTGGGTTTTCTTTTTGCGGGTCTAAATCTCTCACTGTTTTACCTAACCAGCCTTCGTCAGCAATTGTTTCAGGAACACAAGTATGCCAAATATCCATGCCTCTAAAATGAGATCTACTAGAATTGGGATATCCTATACCTTGAACAATAGCCATTTTCCCATTTTGGAATTCAGTGAAAAACGATCGGGCAAATTCAGGAAATCCTAATTCCGAATCTATGCTCAATATAGATTCCTCAGGTATAGCTAAACTGCTCCTGAAATCATAATAACTATGGTCAGTATAAGGAACAACAGTATTCATGAAATCATTTCCGCCGCTCAGTTGTACAACTACCAAGACTTCGTTTGTTTTTTGAATGACCATCTAATTCCCCTTAATTTTCAAGCAAACTGGTAATCAATAGTTGAAACAATCAATCGAGCAATAGAAATAATTTTCTCTTTGAAATCTTGATTACTATCTAGAATATCATCAGAAGAGTCTAATAGTTCATGTCTAGTTTCATCAGAAATTTCTGTCATTCCTAGATAATATAGACACTGATCCACAAGATGATTAGTGTTATTTTGAGTGCCTTGATCCACTAACACTTCAAGAGGAAAAACACCCATTTCTATAGCTTGCGAAATATGAGTAGCTGCAAAATTCACTCTGTTGTTAAGTGTACCTCCATCTATCCATTCATAACCATAATGCCATCCTTCGACTGTGGGAGGAGTCATCAAATTCTGTCCCATATTTGCAGCAGCTGATCCTAGCGAAGGAAGAGATGAATTTGGGAAATCATGTGTGCCCGCAGTCACAACGACCCCTGCTACCAATTCTGCAGGACTTTTCACCCTTGTAGCTACAGAACTTCTAAAGAAATCTGACAAAAACAGTTGCCTCATCACTTCTCTCATATCTCCCTTATGCGTCAAAAAACATTCTACAAGAAAATCAATCGCTTCTTGGTCTTTAGGCGGCGTAATATTCCAAGAGGGAACCTGTGGTTCATCTGCAATGAAAAAATTATATAGATGTCTTGCAATAAAAGTAGCAGTAGCATTTTGTTTAACAATTATTTGAATAATGTCTTCACCATTCAAATTGCCAGTGTGGCCCAAAAAACTTTTTAATTCATTGTCGTGATCTTGTGGATTGTAGTGAAAATCAGAGTCATATCTACCATAGGGATCTAATGGTAATGGTTGGGTAAAAGTCCAACCCGTGAATGCTCGAGAAGCTTGTTTAATATCATCTTCTGTATAATTCCCCACACCCATAGAAAAAAGCTCTAACAATTCTCTACCCCAGTTCTCGTTAGGCTCTCCCAAATGATTCTCATTATTATCCAACCAAAACAACATAGCAGGATCACGAGCAACAGCAATTAAAATATCTTCAAATTTTGCCAGTGCTAATGTTCGAAATGTTTCAATCTGAATCACCGATGATGGACCATGTTCACTTTTACCAACTGAAGTTGCAAACAAATGATGCCAAAATAACGCCATCTTCTCTTCTAATGGGCGCTTAGAATTGACCATTCGATAAATCCACTCCCCTCTCCAGGCATTTACAGTGTCAGAATTATTCAATTCCAAAAAATACCGTCTGATCAAGTGATCATCAAATCTAGACTCACTCCCAAAATTAATTAAATCATCAACAATTTCTTCATATGTTTTAATACTTAATTGAGGCAATTTTTGGTAGTTCACACCAAACCCCGCCCTTCGCATTAAATGGCAGATTTCTCTGATGCTAGTTTGGGCTGTGACCATATTTAAAATCCTAAGTGAACTGTTTGAACAAAATGTAGTATAACCGATTATTTATTTTGTCCCAAATAGTAATTTACGGCATCCGAAACTAAAATGGAATCAAACTTGTTCCCAATAAAATATCCATAATTAAAGCTACACCAAATACTATACTTAAACCTGCTGCAAAATTTATCACTACATAATTTACTGCTTTGTAATTGGACGACATTGAAAACGGAAAACTAAGAATAATAGTTATCAAAGCCATGGAAACTATAGATCCTATCCCAAAAAGGATCAAATATATAAGTCCAAACCAAAATGAATCAATTGTTGGAAGCAATGCCAGCATTACAGCTGCAGTACCTGCCAATCCATGAATCATCCCCACAAAAAAAGATCGCAATCTAAAAACCGGTTTCCCAAATTTAAAAACCCCATGTAATTTTTCAATTTCAGGAGGTTCAGACGGGGCATGAGTAGAGTGAATGTGTACGTGCGAGCCACCATCATGATCATGATAATGCATATGCATTTTGCCTCTTTTAATGTTCCAAAAAACCTGTAATCCCAAAAATACCAACATTACACCCACTCCCATTTCAAAATACCTTGAAATTTCTTCATATTGGTATAAAAATTGATCATCTAGCAATAGAATCAAGACTCCCAAAATAACCAACGGAGTCGAGTGCCCAAAACCCCATGAAGCCCCTACCCAAATACTTCTCCAAGCATTTCTTGAATCTTTAACTATAGTAGCTACCGCGACAACGTGATCAGCATCAGTTGCATGTTTCAAACCTAACAACAAACCCATAACTACCGCTGTTATGATTCCTAATTCCGTTTCCATCTATTCCTCAAAAATGACTATTCAAAATGAAATGCGCGTATATATTATATGGTACTCATACATAAGACTGAAGTAAATGCCTTTTAAAAAATCAAATCTTCCTTTATATTTGTTTGTCCGCTAGGTGATACCGTGCTAAAATCTGAATTGACAATTACCGAAATTTCGATAAACTCATTCATTCACCAATAGCAGAATTATGTCCTCATCCAATCATATGAAACCAAAAAAACTTTCTAACGCTAAAATAATCCGTAGAGTTGATTTCACTGACAATTTATTCAAACTTTGGATTGAAACAGAAAATCCATTTACATTCAAACCTGGGCAATACATCACTATAGGCTCAAATAATATTGAAAGACCTTACTCAATAGCATCAGCCCCTTCAGAAAACCTCCTAGAACTATTCGTCGAGTACATTCCTCCAGAACATGGCGGAAACCTAACACCCTATCTTTGGAATCACCAAATAGGAGACCGTCTTACAATTAGACCAAGAGCGAAGGGAATTTTCACTTTCGAACCAAAATATGTTAACCATGTAATGGTTTCTACCGTAACTGGTGTAGCCCCATATGTAAGTATTCTTAGGCAGTACATCCTAGATGGGTTAGAGGGTCACAAATTTTTCATTATGGATGGTGCTAGCTATATGAATGAATTTGTTTATGACGACGAATTAAATGAAATGCAAAAATCTTTTCCAGACAACATTACATTTATTCCGTCAGTCAGTAGGCCATCTGAAAAACAAAATCATTCTTGGGCAGGTGCCACTGGGAGAATTAATTCTTTAGTCGAACAATATCTTTCCAAATGGCAATTAAATAAAGATGACACTCTAATTTACACTTGTGGGCATCCACAAATGATAGAAGACATCAAAACTCGTATGGCTC
>MDTE01009288.1_pt1 | contig 28608 bp, 31 predicted proteins | sample 811231 | NCBI WGS metagenome assembly MDTE01 (sample SAMN05326651, study PRJNA326480) | marine metagenome | isolation source: seawater | place: Indian Ocean: Red Sea | collected 2010 | reverse complement strand
GCTGGTGCTTCGGCTGGTGCTTCGGCTGGTGCTTCGGCTGGTGCTTCGGCTGGTGCTTCGGCTGGTGCTTCGGTAGTTACAGTGGTATTAGCATCTTTAGTTTTATGGGTAAGATGCTTAAATTCTGAAATATGTTTATCAGGTAATGCAATGAATACTTTGATTCCAATTAGTCCAACTTTCAATAATGATTCGCATGATGCAACATCTACAGATTGTGAAGCAGTAAAACCTGCTTTTGGAACTACGCCAGATTTAAATTTTTCAAAACTTGCTCGATCACTTCGCATTTTTCCAGCAACTTGTATTTCCACACCGCGTGCACCATTATTCATAATCATTCTCATTGTCCAATTAGCAGCTCTCCTGATTGGTTGACCGCGTTGAACAGATGATGCAAGTCTACTAGCCATAATCTGTGCATTAAGTTCGGGAATTTTAACTTCTGTAACAGATATTTGTGGATTAGTAATATCAAATTTTGTTTCTAGTGCTTCAGTAAGTGAACGTATACCAGAACCTCTTCGTCCAATTACAAGTCCGGGTTTATTTACAAATAAATTTAATGTAGTACCAACAGGGGTTTTAACAATATCAACTGCAGAATAACCAGCGTCCTGTAATTGAGCTTTAAGGAAATCATTCAGAGCAGTAAGACTTGAATTCTTTGCTAATACTTTTTTAATCATAGATGTTTGAGATTTTTCCATAGTTTAATCAACCTGCAATTATTTCTATATGAACCAATTCATGATTCATAGGTGAACTACGTCCCATAGCACGAGGAATATAACCAGGAATAGTACGTCCTCGGTGTGTAGCAGCGTGTATAATACGAATATTCGAAACATCTAGACCTTTGAAATCGGCATTAGATTCAACTTCATTAAGTATAAGAGAGATATGTTTAGCGACTTTAACAGGATATCGGCCAGCATGAAATTTATCAGTAGAACGTCTATGAGCTACTTCTTTTTTATGTCGGCGAAATGGAATAGATTTATTTAGAGATACAACATCTTCAAGTAGACTAATTGCATCAGAAAGTTTTTTTCCTTTAATAGTATTACAAACTTCACGAGCGGCCTTTGGGCTCATATTGATTTCCCGACCAGAGGCACGTGCATGTACAACTGGGTCATAATCCTTGAAACTATATCCAAACTTAGGCATTTTTCTATCTTAACCTCAACTATAGAATTTAAAAATTATTTAATAAAAATATAAGTTTTTGCAATTTCTAAGACCTACTTCAGTGGGACATATAGACTTGATTTGGAAGCACCAATTCCAGGTGTTCCGTGTTGTACTTTTTTATTAGTAATAGCATATTCTCCAAGATAATGACCAATCATTGATGGTTTAACTTCTACAGGAACAAATTCTTTTCCTGTATACACATGAATTGTCAGTCCTAACATCTTGGGTAATAAAATTAAATCACGAGAATGAGTACGAATAGGTTGATCAGACGAATTATTGATCAAATCATCAACTTGTGATAGAATTTTCTTTTTATTATCAGAAAGTCCACGACTTAAAGAACGTCTTTGACGAGATGGAACAAGTTTCAAAAATTCTTCTAGAGACATACTTTGTAGTTCTTTCATTGAATGGCCTCGGTATTTGAATTCTTTAGCCATTTATTAGACCTCCGCAATCCTGGATTTTCTTCTTGCTCGACCTGGACCGGTTTTACTAGCAGCAATTGAACCTACTTTACGACCAGGAGGTGCATTTCGAGAAGTTGATGTACTTTGATGAGGGCTTTGATGTCTACCGCCGCCAAAGGGATGGTAATGTGAACCCATAGCTACACCACGAACTTTAGGATGTAAAATTCCATATGCTTTAGCGTAATGTGCTTTGTTACCAGCTTTCAGAAATGGTTTTTCTTTGAAACCTGCACCAGCTAGTGCACCAATAGTAGCACGACAATTTTGTTGAATAAGAATACTTTTACCAGAACGTAAACGAACTATAGAACCTGAAGATGTTTTACTATAAAGTAATGCAGAAGTACCTGCACTTTTAGCAATTTTTCCACCATCTCCATATGTTCGTTCAATGTTACAAATAGAAGTTCCTTCAGGTATATCACTTAGTGGAAGAATATTTCCATTTTGAATTTCAGAATTAGAACCGATTGAAATTTCTTGATTTACTTTAAGTCCATGAACAGCAGGAAGGTAAGATGTTTTATTACCAAATACTACTTTAGCAAGAGGAACAGAACGACCACGTTCGTGGAGTAAGTCTTTCACTATACCACTAGTAGTGTTTGATGGATCTAAAAACGGATACGATGCAGGAGCAATTTTACCTTTATTATGGCTTCTATACCGCATACCGCCATCGCCACGACGTTGAACAAGAATTCTTTTACCCATTTTCTTACATAACACCTAATTTTGTAGCAAGATCTAAGGCTGAATAATCATCATCAAAAGTAACAAAAGCCTTCTTTCCTTGAATGGTTTGTGTTGTATTAACTGCTTTCACTTTAACCTCATATAAGATACTAAGAGCTTGTTTTATAGTGTTTTTGGTGGCATCTTCGCTGACAATAAAAACCAGTTTATTCTCTTTTTCAATACGGTCAAATGTATTTTCCGTGACATAAGGTCGAATAATTATAGATGAAGCTTGATCAGGACGCATTAATTTCCACCGCTTTTAAGAGATTACTAGATAAATTAGAAAAAGAACTCTTAGTCCAAATAACAAGTCTACCTGCTTCCGTGCCAGGAGCCAAATCAGAAACATTAAGATTTTTTGCTTCTACTAAATCAACGCCTAAGATATTTTTACAAGCATCTCCAATTCCTAAATCTTTAGAACAGACAATTAGAGGACCTTTTTTGATTTTTCGTGAACGTCCGCGTAATCGAGATTTACCAGAACGAAGACGAACATTAGATACACGCTCAAGTTCATCAGAAAGGCCTAGATTAATCAGAGTAAGTCGAAGATCTTTAGTTCTAGTCATCGATTCTAGATTATCATCAATTACTAGTGGAAGATTTAAGAGATTATCAATTTTATGACCGCGATTTATTACAAGTTCACGGTTCATTGATGCAGAAATAGCAGACATGAGAGAAGATGTCTTTTCTTTTTTATTTAATTTTTGATAAATATTCTTTGAACTAACAGGTGGATGTGGACTACGTCCTCCAGTAACACCACCAACTCCTGCAGCACTACCTGCCTTTGGGCCACTATGAGATTTGATACGACCAATTCTAGAAATACCTCTGCCAGTATTCCAAGATTCAGTACTTCCACGTTCTCCAGCTAGCGGATCAGTTCCTTTAGGAATTCGAGAATGAGATTGAATAGCAAGAACTGCACGTTTAATTAATCTAGGATTATACGGAGTGGAAAAGACCAAAGGAACTTGAATTTGTTCAATTTCTTTTCCATCTAAGTCATATACAGGTAACATCATTCTAATTCACCTTTTTGAGTGCTAAGTTTTATGACTTTAGGAACATCTAATTTTTGTTTTTTAGATCTAATTGGATATCGAAGTACTACAGGGCGTTTAATAGGACCCGGTAATGAACCCTTAATTATAACATAATCTTCTGGAACTAAACCAAAATGTAAAAATCCACCATCAGGATTAATACTTTGTTCTTTTTCGTTTGCAATGAAAAGAACTTTTTTATTATATTCAGTCCTTTGATGAAAACCCATTTGACCTGCACGAGGAACAGTATACATAATATTTTGAGGACTCCAAGCACCAACAGTACCAACTTCTCTAACAGTTTTTCGAGATTTATGTTGTTTCTTTTTTATTCCAAATCGTTTTACAGGACCTTGCCATCCTTTACCTTTAGTAACACCAAGAGTGTCAACTAACATTCCAGGTTTAATAATTTCTGAAACAGAAACATTCTTTCCTAAGTTATCTTTAAGATAATCAAATTGACTTTCTAATGTATCACCCCCTATTCCAATTTCAAATGAATACGGTTTAATCTGTGATAGGCCTGCTTGTTTAGGAGGAACAGAAACAATTGCACAAAGTTTTTCTAAAGACTCGAGATTTTCTTTAATTTTATTAATATTTGTTTCATAATCGGAATTTAACTTTTGTTTCCTGGATTGTTCTTTAGGAAGTTTAGTAGTATAGACTTCACTGAAAACAGAAAGTCCGTCTAAACTATCTGTGTATGCTCGCAGACCAATAATAGTCATTGGCGCACATGATAAAACAGTAGCATGATTAAAAATAGGTTTTCCAAAAGTAGGAGACTTATCTACATTATCAATAGTTAAAACGTTGATAGAACCAACTTTGAATCCCATAAAACCAAGTAAAGTAGGGTCGTCAGATTTAATATCAGGCCAGTTTCTAATTCTTGCATTGAGAGTACCATGTCTACCTCTTGGTCTAAATGCCAGAGAACCGCGCCTTGGAGCTGAATGTTTTCTACCCATACTAAATCACTTTGATTAAAATAAAATAACCGTGAATTGATTTTTAAGCATTGTGATTTTCAAAACTATAATTTAGATTTATTCAATTAATTTCCAGATATAATGACCCGAATAACCTCCAACTCGAGTTATAAGGTTCTTAGATTCAAGATCATGGAGAAATTTGTTAGCAACAGATGCGTTAACGTTAAGAATTCTGGATGTTTCGTATAAAGTAATAGCTTTAGTTCCTCCAAAGAGCTCTTTTAGCTTTGACTCGTCAACTTTAGGCGTAGAGAGTCCGTGATTAATATCATCAATAGACTTTTCCTTTGGATTTTTAGTGGACTTTGTATCTTTTTCTGTCTCAGACATGTATAATATATCAAAAAACATAGTAAGATAAACTTTACCACGATTAAAAAAGACTAAATTAATAATATTTGAGAGTTATTCACTATATGTGGATTATAGTATAGTGGCTCAAGCATACGAAGATATGGAAAAAACTCGTAAGAGGTTAGAACTTTTAGAGATTTTAGCAGAACTATTTAGAAATACACCAGTAAATGTCATTGAAAGGATTATCTATTTAACACAAGGTAAGATAAAACCAGATTTCTTTGGAATAGAATTAGGAATGTCTGATAAATTAGTAATGAAAGTATTAGAGAAATCTACTGCAATGTCTAAAGATAAGATTATGGAAGAGTATAAAAGAACAGGAGATTTAGGGGAAGTAACAAGAATTTCTCTATCAAATAAAGTACAAACAACATTAGTAAGAGATAAATTAACTGTAGAAAGAGTTTATCAAACGTTTGAAGATATTGCAAGTACTTCTGGACATGGATCAGTAGAAATAAAAATTGCGCACTTAGCAGGTTTATTATCAGATTGTACGCCAATAGAAGGAAAATACATTATTAGAACATTAACAGGGATACTAAGATTAGGAATAGCAGACTATACAGTATTAGATGCATTATCAGTCACATATACAAATGATAAATCGAATAGAAAATATTTAGAAAGAGCATATAATATTTCAAGTGATTTAGGAAGAGTAGCAAGACTAGTTGCGAATAAGGGATTAAAAGGATTAGAAGAAATAAACATAGTTGTAGGAAATCCAATTAGACCAATGCTTGCTGAAAGACTAAGTTCATCTCAAGAAATCATAAAAAAAGTAGATGGAAAAATGAGTTTAGAATATAAATTAGATGGAGAGAGATTACAAATTCATGTAAATAATAAACAAACAGAAATTTTTTCAAGAAAATTGGAAAACATAACTAATCACTATCCCGATGTATGTGCAATAATGAATGAAATAGAAGTGAAAAATATGATATTAGAGGCAGAAGCAGTTGCAATTGATAAACAAACAAAATCATATTTGCCATTTCAAGAATTAATGCATAGAAGAAGAAAATACAATATTGAAGAAGCAGTAAAAAACTACCCAATATCAGTCAATTTATTTGATATAATATATCTTGATGATCAAGATTTAACAGATTCAAGCTATGAAGAACGAAGGAAAATCTTAATGAAAATATCTAAGAAGAATAGAAGATTAGAGATTATTAAAAATAATATTACGCAAGATGCAAATGAGATCGATGATTTTCTCGAACAAGCAATAGAAGAAGGATGTGAAGGATTAGTAATAAAAGACCTACAAGGAAATTATAGAGCTGGAGCAAGAGAATATCTTTGGATTAAATTAAAAAGAGAATATAAATCAGAAATGGCAGATACATTAGATTTAGTAATCATAGGAGCAATGTATGGAAAAGGAAAACGAGTAAACAAATATGGAGCATTATTGTTAGCTGTATATGATAAAAAACAGGATATGTTTAGAAGTTTTTGTAAGGTAGGCACAGGTTTCTCCGATGAACAATTACATAAAATACATCAAGTACTTCAAAAAGATATAATAAAAAATAAGCATGTAAGAGTAGATTCAAAGATGGATATGGATGTATGGTTTGAACCAAATATTGTATTAGAAATTAGTGGATCAGAAATAACTATTAGTCCAATTCATACAGCAAACAAAGACGAGGTTAGAAAGAATTTTGGACTAGCATTAAGATTTCCTATATTCACCGGAAGGATAAGAGATGACAAGAAACCTCAAGATGTAACTTCCACAGAGGAAATAATGAGCGAATATGGAAGACAATTAAAGAAAATATCAAAATAAATTAATGTTTTTTAGTTTGTATAATCTAGATAATAAGTATGTTTTCTGGAGGTTCTGAAGATAAAGCAAGGGGAAAAACTCAAGCAGTTTTACTAGATGAGACAAGAAAGGTATTAGATTCATCAAGAGAATTAGTAAATGTATTTAATGCAGTTATTGAAAATGATGAGAAAAAAGTAAATAACGGTATTAAGAAAATAGGCGAAGCTGAAGATGAAGTTGAAGGGTATAGAAGAGCATTAACTAGAGAATTAGCTGAAGTAGGAAGTCTATTAATGAATAGGGAAGATTTATTGAAAACAGCTTATGAAATTGAAGAAATAGCAGGGTATACTAGTGGAGTTGCATTTAGACTTTCAATAGTAGATACAAAATCACTCAAGAAAGCTTCAATAAAAAATGAATTTCAAGAATTATTAAACATGATTATTGAATTAGTTAATAAATTGAATGAAATGGTAAGATCACTTGCAGTTAATCCAGATAATGTAATTCAAATTGCAAATGAATTACAAAAAATTGAAAGAGAAACAGATTTGAAATATAGAAATCTTGTAAAAACAGCAATGAAAGAAATTACAGCAGCAAAAGAGGCAATGCTATTAAAAGACGCTGCAGAACATATAGAAGAAATGGCAGATAGATGTTCGTCGGCAGCTGATTCAATAACAATTATAGCAATTGGATTATAATATGTTGAATAAGTTGTTTAAAGGAGAACTTGTAGAGAATAGAATTGTAATTTGGGACATAGAACAATCAAAGAAAATATTCGGCGATGGTTATTATGGAAAGCCATTAGGTGTGCCCAAACCCAAAGGAACAGATTTTGATGCTCCATTAATTCTAGATTTAATTGAAGGTTACCATCTTGTTTCTGAGAAGAAATTAACTATTAAGGACTCGAATTCAGGAAAAGCTGTTTCAAAAAAGAAATTAGTAGAGAAATGTGAGAGAGAATATGTTTTATTTAAAGAGAAATTTCTTGTCTATAAAGAGTTAAGATCTAGAGGATATATCGTCACACCTGGAATTAAATTCGGAAGTGATTTTGCAGTATATGAACACGGGCCAGGAATTGATCATGCTCCATATATTATACAAGTAATGCAACCTGAATCAAATCTTACTGCAACAGCAATTGTACTTGCTGGACGTCTTGCAACAACTGTTAAAAAGAAATTTCTTATTGCTATTGTAAAAGATTCTGACGAAGTAGAATTTCTATCATTTGAATGGTGGAGAGCTTAGTCTCATTTTTATATTATAATAGATATCGCAGAGTACATGAAAGACAATCTAGTTAAAGAGAATGATTTTGTTTTATTCTATTTATCACCAAGAAAGAAATGGTTAATTCAAGTTTCTCCAGGAAAACAAGTTCATACTCATGCCGGATATATTGAAGTAGAAAATGTGATTGGAAAAGAATATGGAACATCTGTAATGACAAATACAAATCAAGAAATATATTTACTATATCCGAAATTGAATGATTATATCTTTAAATCAAAACGTGCAACCCAAATTTTATATCCAAAAGATATGGCAATAATTGCGAGTTGGACTGATTTAAGTCATGGAAAGAAAGTAATAGAAACTGGTACTGGAAGTGGATCATTAAGTTGTTTTATAGCAAACCTAATTCGGCCAGATGGACATTTGTATACTTATGATATAAGAGAAGAATCACACGAGACTGCTAAGAAGAATATTGAAAAGGCAGGATTATCAGAATTTATTACATTAAAAATTAAAGATGCGAAATTAGGTTTAGAAGAGAGAGATATGGATGTAGCAATATTAGACTTGGGTGATCCTTGGACATTGATTAAAACTATGAAAGACTGTCTTCGGCCAGGAGGCATATTAGCTTCAGTATCACCTACAATCAATCAAGTAGAAAAAGTTGTGATTGAATTACAGAATGAAGGTTTCTTAGAGATCGAAACATTAGAAATTCTAATGAGAGATATGGAAGTAAGAGAAGGAAAAACGAGGCCTGCAATGAGAATGATTGGACATACAACATATCTAACATTTGCAAGGAAAAGTTTAGATACAGTTAAAGGCTGAATTTTAAGGAGAGAAGAAGATGAAAACAGATACTGTAGAAGATATTTCATTCGGGCTTTATTTAGTGCCTTTAGCATTGTATCTAGGCATTAGTGCATTTGATATCGGTGTTACAGGATTAACTGCACAAGAAAGTTTTCTTTCAGTAACAAGAAATCCACTTTGGCTTGTCATTTCATTATTAGCAATTAGTATTGGATTAATTTTTCAAATTAGGGAGACAGATGAAGGTGAAAGAGCAGTCTTAATAGGAATTCATGCAAAACGAATGAGAATTATCGGATTAATTGTTGTATTAGTATCTTTAGGAGAAGCAATATTAGTGTCTGATATTGAGACAAATCCAATAGGGTTATTCATAACAGGAAGATTTCCAATCTTATTTACAGCAGTAATGTTCTTGCAATCTGCATTCATACAAATACCTTTTTCCATGAAATCAGAAGACAATAAGTTTACAACTAGCATAATTTCATCATTATTAATTTTAATTAGTCCTGTTGCCTATTATTTAACAAACATGATAGGCCTCCCATTTATTATTAATCTGGGTGCATCGTTATTACTAATAATATTTGGCTCAATATTATTTATGAGAGATTAGAATAAGAGATTATAAAGTTCTTCAATATTTTTTACGGAATAATTAGGTCGGTCATTTTCAGTAATAGAAGTCATATCAATATTACGATTATTAGTGGTAAGAATACTGGTAATTCCAAGTAAATTAGCACCTCGTATATCCGAATTAAGAGTATCTCCAATCATAACAGTTTCATTAGCGTTTACATTAAAATCAGACAAGACTTGATTAAAGATTTCAGGAAATGGTTTGCCAATATAACGAATTGGTTTACCAGTAGCATGACTGATTGCTTGTGCAATTGCAGATTCACCAATAAAATACCCGGTTTCAGAGTTGTGTGTGCCTTTAAAGAATTGAGTAGTTCCAGAACAAATAAGTTCTGCGCCATTTAGTACAAGTCGCATTGCATGATTTAATTCTCTATAAGTTAGATTACGGTTAGCGCCAACTACAACAATATTTGCGTCATTATTAGAAACATATACGCCTGAATCTTCGAGATCTTTCTTAAGACCCCATTCACTAATTACAAAACAACGAGGGTCAGTATAGTTATCTTTAATTATTGAAACAGTAGTAGAACTTGATGTGTATAGTTCATGAGATTTAATCGAGATTCCCATGGATTGAAGTTTATCAAAGACTATTGATTTAGGATTTCGAGAAATATTAGTGACTATAGCAATTTTAATATTAAGAGAACGAAGAGAAGAGATAAATTCTTTTACAAAAGAAAGAGGAATTTCATTATCAATACTTTCACAAAGAACGCCTTCAATATCTAAGAGAAATACACGTTTGCTTAATAGATTGTCCATAATATAACAATAATAAACGTACAATTATCTTTTATTCGAGTTAAAGTAAATTATTTCATAATATGAATTACAAATCACTAGAAGACATATCAAAAGATGTGAAAAAATGTAAGAAATGTGATTTATATAAAACAAGGAATAATTCAGTACCGGGTATAGGAAAAGACAAGAATAAGATAATATTTGTTGGAGAAGCTCCTGGTGCAGAAGAAGATGAAAAAGGAATTCCATTTTGTGGTAGAGGAGGTAGATTATTAAGAAATACAATAAAGGAAATTGGAGTTAAAGAAGATGAAGTATACATAACCAATTTGGTAAAATGTAGACCTCCCAATAATCGTAAACCAACAAAAAATGAAATAAATTCATGTAATAAATATTTAAAAGAAGAAATCCGAATTATCAACCCAAATATTACAGTATTACTAGGTAAAACTGCCATAAAGAAACAATATGAAGATGTCAAATTAAAAGAAAAACATGGGAAAATCATAGATAAAGAAGAAAGCAAATATCTTTTAACATATCATCCTGCAGCAATATTAAGAAATCAAACGAAGATTGAAACTTTTATCGATGATTTGAAAAAAATAAAGAGTGGAAATAATTTATGAAGAAGATTCTTTTAGAAATGAAAAAGATGATCGATGCAAAACAAACTAATAAATTAACAATGCTTGGAGAAGTAGAGAAAGAGGGAAGTCCGTTCAAAATATTAATATCAACGATTTTATCATCGAGAACTAAGGATGATACAACTTACAAAGCATCCAATCGATTATTTAATGAATACAAAAATCCTAAGGAATTAGCTCAGGCAAAAGTTCCTGATATAAAAAAATTAATTAAACCTGTTGCATTCTATAAAATCAAGGCAAAGAAAATAAAACAAGTAGCAGAGATTATTTACAAAGAATATGACAGTAAAGTGCCTAAGGAAATGGAACAATTATTAGAATTGCCTTTGGTAGGTAGAAAAACAGCTAATTGTGTTCTAGTATATGGGTTTAGGGAACCAGCAATACCAGTAGATGTACATGTGCATAGAATTTCAAACAGGTTAGGATTAGTGGAAACAGGAATTCCTGAGGAAACGGAAATTGAATTAGAGAAGATTACCAGCAAAAAGTATTGGATACATGTTAATGAATACTTTGTGAGATTCGGTCAATTAATTTGTAAACCAATTAATCCAAGTTGTCAAGAATGTAAATTTCAAGATACTTGCAAATATTTTACAAAATAAAGACTAGAATAAACAATTATTCCTGTAAACCGTGGGTTTCAAACCAAATATTAGTAGTTTCAGGATAGATTTCTGAAACAATTTGTTTAATTGCTTTTGCATATTGTTGGATTTCCCACTGAGCAGTTTTTTCGGTTCGCAATTCAATAAAATTCATTATAGCCTGAAATGAAGCAGTCCAATAAACTTCAGTATACTGATTAAGAGGAAGAATTGTACGAGCTTGTTCTTTAGCAACACCAAGTTTTAGAAGATTTTCATAAGACTCTTCAACATTTGTCATAAAATTGTCAAATATTTCTTGACATTCCTGGTTTATGTTTTCGGGCATATCTTCGCCTGAGCCTTGTTTGTTATCAGTAGATTGTTGTCGCCAAACCAAAGGTTTGTAAAAGTCTTTAACAGGTACATAACGACCGCTAATTTCATTCCAAGCATGATCTTTTGTAGCAGAAGAATTAGTAGTTTCAATGCCAACTACATGTTTGTACCACTGTCTCATAACAAATTCAGGTGCCTTAATATGGAATTGGACAACCATATGGCGAAAGGGAGAATAGTGTTTGTTTTTAGCAAGATATGTTACAAGTTTCCTATCCCCATCTTCATATACAGTTTTACGTTTACCAAAGGAAACACGTGCAGAATTTACAACTGTAAGATCATCACCTAAATGGTCTATAGCCTCTATAAATCCAGCATCTAAAACATCAATCTTCATAGTATAAATTATAATAGAGTAAGTAATATAAAAAAAGACAGATTAACCAATCTTAATAGATAGTCTATTAAAAATGGTGCTTCGGTAGCTCAGACCGGTCAGAGCGCTTGCCTTGTAAGCAAGATGTCGAGGGTTCAAATCCCTCTCGAAGCTTTTACAAAATTTCATAGATATTAGAAAATTATAAGAGAACTATGATAATTATATTAACAATTAAATTGTCAATATTATTAAGAGATTAAATGAAGAGTGCGGACATTTCAATTATTGGGCCAGATAGGAAAGGAATTGTAGCGACTATAACTAATTTTATCTTTGATAATCAATGTAACATAGAAGAAGTAAGTCAGAATGTAGTAAATGGTACATTCTTTATGAATATTAAAATATCAATTAATAAAAAAACATTTGATAAAGAATTATTTAAGAAAGGTTTAGAAAAAGAAGGAAAAAAATTAGGAATGAAGGCAAGGATTTTCTATGATGAACAGAAACAAAAGAAGAATATGGCAATTTTAGTAACTAAAGAAGATCATGTATTAATTGAATTATTAGAAGCAGCTAAGAAGGGAAAATTAAATGTAAATATTCCAATAGTGGTAGGTACAACTGAAATATTAGAAAAAATATGTAAAAAACATAAAATTCCATTTATTTTTGTAAAAGATAAACAACAAACACAAAGAGAAGACAAGATTCTTAAGATATTGGATGAGAATGACATAGATTTTGTTGTATTGGCTAGATATATGAAGATATTATCTCCAAAATTTGTATGGAATTATCCAAATAGAATAATAAACATACATCCATCTCTATTACCTGCATTTCCAGGAGCAATGGCGTATATGCAAGCGTTTGAAAAAGGAGTTAAGATTTCAGGTGCGACATCACATTTTGTAACTGTAGATCTTGATCAAGGTCCAATTATTACGCAAGAAACATTTACTTTAGACACAACAAAATCTCTTGAAGAAATCAAAAAAGCAGGAAGGGAATGTGAGAATAAGGCATTAATCAGAGCTGTAACTTTATTTGTAAATAACAAATTAGAATGCAGATGGGGAAAAGTCATCATAAATAAAAAAAATTAATTTAATTCTATTTGTTTTTTAATACTTTTAGTAAGTAATTTTAGAAATATTTGATAATCAGAATCAGAAATCTCAATAAGTGAATATTTTCTTCTTTGTCTAGCAGTTCTATAGGCTTTCAGATGATAACAAGAAGATGATTTTTGTTTCATTAAGGAGAAATAGAATCCACGACAACTACAATAATCAGAGTTAGTAAAAACAAGTTGGTCACCATAATTTCCTATAACAGTCCATATTTCTCTTCCACTAGGTTGAAATTTATGTAGCTTTACACGACCTTCGTTGATTAATACGTTGATAAGGTCATCAGAAGAACGTTTCTTCATGAATGATTTAATACAATTACCAATATATCAAGATTGAATTGATAAAAATTCTATATCCAGAACCAGCATTAATACTAAACAATGAAAACGGAAATTACATCGTTATCAGTGATCTACATATTGGATTTGAAGAAAGATTCAATAAACAAGGAGTATCAATTCAGAGTTCTACTGAGAAGATGCAAGAAGTCCTAGTGAAATTAATAGAACAAGAGAAACCAGATAAAGTGATTGTTTTAGGAGATGTTAAAGATAGCATATCTTCAATAACAAAGTCAGAAAGAATACAAGTTCCAAGATTTTTTAGGGAGATTTCGAAATTAGTTGATATTACAGTAGTGCCAGGAAATCATGATGGAAATATAAGATATCTACTACCTGAAAATGTGAAATTAGTTGATTCGAGAGGAATTAAAATAGATTCTACAGTGTTATTGCATGGTCACACTAACATAAATGAAACATTTGAAGGAGTAAATAGAATAATTATTGGACATTTACATCCAATATACAATCAAAAAGACAGTCCACTTTCGGGATATCAAATATGGTCTATATTAAAAGCAAAAACAAATGCGTTATTTGGAAATCAAAAAGAAGATTTAGAGATTATCACAGTACCTTCATTTAATAAAGAATTAACAGCTAGTGGTTTTTCAGTTCATAAAAAGAAGAATATTTGTCCAATTATAAGAAAAACAAGAAAAGACATCAATGAAGCGTTATTTTTGACTTTGGGTGGAGATATAATAGGTGATATAAATTCTTTATCTGAAATAATCTAGTTTAGAAGATAAGAATTATTAGGAGGTTTTGTACGATTTATCTAGATAGCATATGGATGATTTAATGAAACCGTTTATCAAAGATGGAAAAAGTGCCCTTTTAGCATACGACCAAGGTCTAGAACATGGTCCTAGTGCAGATTTCGATGACAGAAATGTTGATCCACAATTTATTATGGACGCTGCTGTTAATGGAGGATTTTCAGGTGTAATATTTGGCAAAGGATGTGCTGAGAAATATTATGACAAGTCTTCAGGAATTCCTTTGATTATCAAGGTAAATGGAAAAGATAACCTAACTAAAGGAGATCCATTATCAAGACAAGTATGTTCAGTGGAAGAAGCAGTAAGTCTTGGAGCAAAAGGCATCGGCTATACAATTTATGCAGGAAGTCAACATGAACCTGAAATGTTTCAAGAATTTGGAAGAATACAAGAAGAAGCACATAAAAACGATTTACCAGCAATTGCATGGGTTTACCCACGAGGTGGTAAAGTTGAAGAACTTGGAGGAGATATGGATCCTGCAATAGTAGCTTATGCAGCAAGAATTGGAATGGAATTAGGTGCTGATGCAGTTAAAATAAAATACAGTGGAGATCCAAAAACATTTAATTGGGCAGTAAGATCTGCTGGAAAAGCACATGTATTCATGTCTGGAGGAGCAAAAACAAAAACAGATGAAGAATTTTTAAAACAGCTTTCTGGAGTAATGGAAGCAGGTGCAACAGGTTTAGCTGTTGGAAGAAATGTATGGCAACATCCAGAACCTCTAGAAATTACTAAAAAAATAAAAGAAGTAATTTTTGAAGGAAAAAGATACTAAATTCATAAAATAAGTGAATACAAATGAAAATTGCAATACTGACTGGAGGCGGCGACGCACCAGGATTAAATCCTGTGATTCGTGCTGTTGCCAAAGTTGCTCATGAAAACAATGTAGAAATGATTGGAATAAAAAGAGGATGGGCAGGTTTAGTAGAGTTGAATCATTTTCCTCTGAAATGGGAAGATGTAAAGAATCTTCATTCAGAAGGAGGAACATTTTTACTATCAAGTAGAACAAATCCAATTAAAATGGAAAATGGTATAAAATTAGTTTCTGAAAATTTAAAACAAGTAGCAGACGGATTAATTGCCATGGGTGGAGAAGATACTCTTGGTGTTGCAAATGAATTATATAAAAATGGAGTAAATGTTGTAGGTGTACCAAAAACTATCGATAATGATTTATTTTCAACAGATTATACAATAGGTTTCGATACTGCAATTAATATCACAGTAGAAGCAATAGATCGAATAAGAAGTACAGGTAAATCACATGAAAGATTCATGGTAGTTGAAGTAATGGGACGACATGCAGGTTGGTTAGCAGTACACTCAGGACTAGCTTCTGGAGCAGACATAATACTTTATCCAGAAGAAAAATACAACAGTCAAGAAATATGCAATAAAGTTAAGAAATTAAAGGAACAAGGACAAAACACAGGAATTATAGTAATTGCAGAAGGAGCAGAGGAAAAGGATGGAAGTTATACTACACAAGATGAAGAATTAGATGCATTTGGTCATGTAAAATTGGGAGGAGCAGGAGAAAAACTTGCAAAATTAATTGAAGATAAGACAGGAATTGAAACAAGACATATAGTATTAGGTCATTTAGCAAGAGGAGGAACACCATCTGCATTCGACAGAGTATATGGTGCAAGATTAGGATATGCCGCAGTTAAACTCGTATTAGAAAAAAAATGGGGTCAAATGCTTACATTGAGAGGAACAGAGATAAAATCAATGTCGCTTGAAGATGGCGTAAAGCAATTAAAAACAGTGACTAATGATTATAGCGATTTAATTAAACAATTAACATAGTAAAGTTATAAAAAGAAATTAAGTAGTAAAAAATATATGAAAAATATTTATCCTACATTAATGGATAATCTAGTTTAATAGTGATAGATATGAAATGGAAAACATTAGAACATAATGGAGTATTATTCCCACCAAAGTACAATTATCAAAAAATATCAATTAAGATTAAAGGGAAAAAAATTACATTAAGTGAAAAACAAGAAGAAATGGCATGGGCATGGACGAAGAAAAAGGACACACCATATGTCCAAGATAAAGTTTTTATCAAAAATTTCACAAAAGATTTTCTTGAACAATTTGAAGAAGAATACAAGAATCTATCAATCGCAGATTTTGATTTTACAGAAATGATAAAAATACAGGAAAAGGAAAAAGAATACAATTCAAAACCTGAAATTAAAAAGAAACTTGCTGCAGAACGTAAAGAAAAGAGAGAAAAATTAAAGGAAATATATGGATATGCAATTGTAAATGGAGCAAAAACAGAAGTAGGTAATTACATGGTAGAGCCAGCTTCCATTTTTATGGGAAGAGGCGAACATCCTTTTCGAGGAAAATGGAAAAGAATGGCAGAACCAGAAGACATTGTACTAAATTTAGGAAGAAAATCAAAGATTCCAGATTGCCCAATAAAAAATAAAACATGGGGAGAAATAAAACATGATAATGAATCAACATGGTTAGCGAAATGGCATGATCAATTAACTGATAAAGACAAATACGTTTGGTTATCGGATACATCAACAATACGTCAAGAACAAGATAAAGCAAAATATGAAAAAGCAATTAATTTACAAAAATCAATACCGAAGATTAGAAAATACATCAGAAATAACTTATCGTCGACGAACGAGAAAGTAAAGAAAACGGCAACAGTTGCATATCTAATTGATAATTTAGCAATGAGAGTAGGTGACGAAAAGGACGAAGATGAGGCAGATACAGTGGGTGCAACGACATTAAGGGTAGAGCATATAAAAATCAACGGTAATAAAGTAGAATTCGATTTTCTTGGAAAGGACAGTGTAAGATGGAAAAAATCATTAGAAGGTGACAAACAATTTATTAAAAATATTCAGGATTTCATTAAAGGAAAAAAACAAAGTGAAGCAATTTTTGATAAAATATCATCAACAGATGTAAATAAGTTTCTAGCAGACTGTAAGAAAGGAATTACAGCAAAAGTATTTAGAACGTTTCATGCATCAAATCAGGTAGATGCTTATCTGGATAAATGTGGATTAAAATCAAATGATGATGATTACTTGAAGATATATCATGCAAAGATGGCAAATTTAGAAGCTGCAATACAATGCAACCATAAAAAAACACCGACAAAAAATTGGGAAGAAAGTATGAAAAAGAAAGAAAACAAATTAAAAGATGTCAATAAAGAATTAAAAAATATTAAACAAACAATGAAAACACAAAAATATGAATGTGTAATTTGTGATAAGAAATTACTTGTTAATGGTGAGAAAATAAGCTGTGAAGATGAGAAATTGCATAAAGATGAACCTAAACTGATCAAGAAACTAGAAAGACAAAAGGTTCGCATAATTAAAGAAAAAGAACGCGTAAATAAGAAACATAATAGAATGGAAGAGAGATTGAATAAAATGAAATTGAAGGTAGAAGTAGATAAAAAAACAAAGGAATATAATCTAAATACGTCTTTGAGAAACTACATAGACCCAAGAATATACAAAAATTGGTCAAATGAAGTAGAATTAGATTGGAATAAACTATACCCAAAGACATTACAAAGAAAGTTTCAATGGGTTGACTCGACGGAAGAATAAGAGCTATTTAGCCCACTTAATTGAACATCCAATACCATGAGTTTCAGGATTATCAAGAGTAGAATCAGACAAAAGTGCATCTAAAGCTATTCGTAAATCGGAAGAGGTGACAGAATCAGGATCTTTATTATCGTCAATACGTCCGTGGTAACGTAATTTTCTATTAGAATCAAATACGAATATTTCAGGAGTAAATGAAGCACCATAAGATGAAGCTACACTCTGGTCTTCGTCTCGAAGGTAAGTAAAGTTATAGGCTTTTTCAGTAACTCGAATTTGCATTTTTTCAAAAGTATCCTCTGGATAATTAATCGTTTCATTGGAATTAATTGCAATAAGAGATACTGAACGATCAGAGTAATCTTCTTGGATTTTTATCAATCTGTCTTCGTATGCTTTTACATAAGGACAATGATTACAAGTAAACATGATAACTAGGATTTTTTTATCTGAAAAAGAAGAAAGATTATAGAAGTTATTATCAGTAGCCTTTAGATTAAAGTCAGGAGAAGTAGTACCAATAGGAATATGTGACATAATAAAAGTTGACAATAGGTTAGTTTTAACATTTTGCAAAGATTTAAAATAAATATATCAGATATACAAGTAATAGATTATTTTGATTATTCCTGGTGCACGAAAACTAATAGACAGACTGATTCCCGAAGTATCGGACAGAGAGATAGGTGATCCTCATATACAAGGAGAGGACATAGAAGTTTTTCCATCAAAAAAAGAAAATTTTAGATTAATAAATAAAATCGAATCACCTAGAGACATAGCTTTTGTAGATGGAGGGAATTTAGAATTAATAGGAGCACCGAATTTTTCTATACAATTAAACAGAGTATATGGTGCAAAGTGGCATAATGATCGTCGTATAATGAGTAATAAAATAGAATTCTTTTCAGCGACTTATTCAACTTCTCTAGTTGGAGATCAGATTCAATATAAGACAATTTTTGAATCGGGGACAAACAATATTAACGTAAAAAAAGATTTGCCAAAAGAAGATGATTTGTCGTTTGCGGCTAATGATCGCAGTATTATGAGCGGAAACCAAGTAGCAGATATATCAAGAGTGTCTTCCATAGGAAGAAGATTCTCAGAATGGACAAGTGCAACCAACTTAATTGATCAGCTAAATCAAAATGATATTTTAATGATTGATGGAACTTTGCAAACGAATTTTACTAATGAATCAAAATATTTGTCAAATTTAAGGAGAAAAGCACGCGAGAATGATGTAATTTTATGTGGATTATCAAAAACAAGTTCTTTACAGACAACAACTGGTTTGTCATTATTAGGAAGTATAAACAGATTGGCAGAAGAGAATAATATCGAAAGAGAGTGGTACTACCCATTTGCAGTATCTACTGCAACAGATCATGATGTAATGATATTTATAATAAAATTATCAAGAAATTCAGACAGGATTTTCCGTTTTGAGGTTGATAGAAGAACATTTGAAGAATTAAATGACTTGCAGATTAATGAGATTTTCTCGACGATTATGAGGAATTCAAACGACTTGTCATTTATCGGATATCCTTATGGGTTAATTGATGCAGACAACATGGCAAGGGTTTCATATGATGAGAGTGACGAGTATAGAGGTATAATAACATCAATATTGTCCCAATCAGGTGAAGCTAAAGAATTTTTGAGACATATTCAAGCAAAGGACGCTCACGATATATTGAACATGATACTAAAATAATACCGGATTGACAATGTGTGAATAGTTATTGTTAAGAATAAATTTATCTTAAGAAAACTATTAACTTGTAGGGGAAAGATTTGGAAGATAAAGAAATTGATTTTGTGGGTCAAGTAGTTTCAGGTGATGTTGCAGGGATACTAATACGAGAGAAGAATGTAGGAAAAAATATAGAACTAGGCGATTTATTAATTATCGACGAAGATGAGAACAATTCAGTAATACTGAAGGTTTTTGATCTTAGTTTTGGAAGTCAGATATCTCCATCAAATATGGAATTAGCTGCAGGGCTTAGTTTAGAAGGAATGGGAGACGATATAGGATTTTATCAATCAAATTTAAGAAACTATACACTTGCAAATGCTAAAGCAATAATTAAAGTAACTAAAGAAGGGATAAAGATTCCCAAAGTACTACCGAAGTTTTTTTCAAAAATTAGATATGCGACAAAAGATGATTTACAATTTATATCAGAACCTCCAGAAGATCCAGTCTATCTAGGAAATATTAGAAGTGGTTCAAAAGTATTAGATGACGTTCCTGTACAATTAAATGGAAATGATTTTTTTACACACCATGTTTTAATTCCAGCAACTACAGGTAGAGGTAAAAGTAATTTAGTGAAAACTATGTTGTGGAGCGTTCTAAAATTAGGAAAATTTGGAGTATTAGTTTTAGATGCTCATGATGAATATTATGGAAGACATGAATTAGGATTAAAGGATAATCAAAATGCAAAAGAGAAGTTAAGATATTATTCATCAGATGCGCCTGTAGGAGGTAATACATTATTAATCAACATAAGGACAATTGCACCAGAACACTTTGAGGGAATAGTAAATTTCACTGAAGCGCAAAAACAAGCAATTTGGTTATTTTCAAACACCTATAGAGAAAACTGGATTGAAAGAATTGTTCTAAGTGATGTTGGAGAATTTGAAGGTCTTGTACAAGATACAACTTTAGCTGTACTGCAAAGAAAATTGAGAACGTCACTAGGCATATATCAGAAAGATGGAGAAATAATTTGTGATAATCCTGTATTTTCACTTCAAGGTGGAGAGTCCACATTGGATTCAATTACAGGACATTTACAAGATGGGAAAATTGTAATTATTGATACGTCAAAACTAGCAGATCAAACGGAGTTGCTGATTGGAAGTATGATTGCAAGTAAAGTATTTTACAGGTATAGAGCTTCAAAAGGAAAAGGTCAGCTAGTAGATAATTGTCCAATAAGTATAATCATAGAAGAAGCACCAAGAGTATTATCAAATGAGCAATTACAAGAGGCAGGTGAGAATATCTACAGTACAATTGCACGTGAAGGTAGAAAGTTCAAAGTAGGATTAATTGCAATTACACAGCTTACAAGTTTGATTCCAAAAATTATTCTGAGTAACCTTAATACAAAGATAATTCTTGGAAATGAGATGTCAGCAGAAAGAAGGTCAATAATAGATTGTGCGGCACAGGATTTATCAGAAGAAGATAAAACTATAGGAAGTCTAGATAAAGGAGAGGCAATTGTAAGCAGTGTGTTCACGAAATTTGCAATTCCAATATATACTCCACTTTTTGAAGATATAGCAAAACGTGAATCTAAGAAGAAGACAAATGACTATGAATTAAAACTTGATTGAGGAAATAAGAAAATGTTCAAGTTTGCACATATGGCAGATATACATATCGGAGCTCATAAAGATAAAAGATTAATGGAATTAGAGATTCAGGCGTTTAATGAATCAATAGATATTTGCATAAAAGAGGGTGTTAAATTCATAATTATTGCAGGAGATTTCTTCGACAAACCTGTACCCGAACTAGAACAAGTTAAAAAAATAATTAAGAATTTGATAGAATTATCTCAATTGAATATTCCAGTCTATGTTATTTATGGAAGTCATGACTATAGTCCTGGACAAGATTCAATGATTGATCTATTAGAGGCAGCAAAATTGATTGTCAAGATCTATAATCCAAAATCAGTTGATGGAAAGATAAGATTAGAGATGTATCAAGACAAAGAAACGGGCGTAAAATTAGCAGGAATTTCTGCTAGAAAAGTAGGATTAGAAAAAGCATATTTTGAAAAATTAGATAAAGAATATCTAGAAAACCAAGATGGTTTTAAGATTTTTGTATTTCATAGTGGAATTGAGGAGTTTAAACCAAGTTTTTTGAAAGGTGCAATGGATATGGAATGTATTCCAATCAACTGGTTTCCAAAAAATTTCAATTATTATGCAGGTGGTCACATACACAAAAGAGATGAATTTAATGATATTCAGAATTATCAAAATATAATTTTTCCGGGTCCATCATTCATAGGTTGGGGAACAAAAGATTACACAGATGTAGCAAAGGGTGAAAAAAGAGGATTCTACATAGTAACGTGTGAAAATAATAAAATAATTAAAGATGGAATTAAATTTATAGAAGTAAAAAAAATTGATGGAAAATTCATTGAATTTGATGTTACTGGAAAGAGAGCAAAACACGTTAATGAAGAAATCAAGAATAGATTAGAAGAAGAAGAAGTAGATAACAAATTAGTAGTAGTAAGAATTTTTGGAGAGTTGCTCTCTGGAAATACATCAGATATTGATACAATTGGAATAAGAAAATCTCTTACTGATAGAAATGCAATATCGCCACAGATTAATCGCAATAAACTATCAACCAGAGAATTACAAAAGATCAAAATATCAAGTGAGGACAAAATAGAGATAGAAGAAGGATTATTCAAAGAAAATATAATCAATATAAAATCTGAAAATGAATTATTACAAAATAAAAATGGAATAATTATAGCAAAAGAACTATTAAGAGTATTAAAAGAATCTCCTAAAGATTCAAATGGAAAAAATTCAACTGCAATACAAGATAAAATAACAAAAGCAGGAATAGAAACACTAGAAATATCAAAAATAATGGAGGAATAAAATGATTATCAAAAAACTCATATTAGAAAATATTAGAAGTCATGAATCAACAGAAATAGAATTTGCTGAAGGTAAAACATTGATACGAGGAGATATAGGATCGGGAAAATCAAGCATTATGATGTCAATAGAGGCAGCATTATTTGGAAAAAGATTAAAAAAACTTGTAAGATTAGGTGAAGAGAGTGGCAAAATTGAATTAACATTTGAAATAAAGGACGAAAATCTAAGAAAAAAATACACAGTAATTAGAAAATTATCAACGTCAACGCAAAAAGGAGGAGAAATAATTTATCACAATGAGAGAAATAGAAAGGAATTTTCAGCAGAAGAATTATCAATAGAAGTTACAAGAATACTTGGTATAAATGAAAGTGCAAATGCGCAAGAGATATTCCATGCATTTGTTTTAGCAAAACAGAAGGAATTAGAGAAATTGATAGAAGGGGGTAGAAAAAGTGATGTTAATGAACGAACAACAATTTTAATGAAAGCATTTGAGATGGAAGCATATAAATTTGCAATAGATAATGCAGGAAGACTAAATCAACGAATTAAGGATAGAACAATTGGTAAAAAAGGAGAAATAAAGAAGTTAGACGAGATTGAAGAGAACATACTAAGAAAGAATGATAGAATAAATAAGTTGAATAAGGAATTAGAAGTAATATCACAAACATTAAAAGTTAAAAAAGAGAAATATATTTCTAAAAAAGACGAATATGATAAAGTTAAAGAAGAAAGAGCAAAGATTACTGTAATAAATACATTAATTAGATCTAAAGAAGAAGAAATTAAAGATAAAAAAGAAGAGATTCAAACAAATGATAAAAAGAGAAATGTAAAAAAAGACAAATTAATAGAATCAGGAAAAACTATTGAACAAATTAGAAAAGGTTTAGAAAATTTAGTTACATTAGACGAACTTAAGAAAAAAGAAGATAGATTAACTGAACAAATCACGCATTTAAAGATGGATAAGAATAGAAAGGGAGATGATGCAAAAAGATATGAAGAAATACGTAAAGATGGTAGATGTACTACTTGTGGAAGAGAAATTAGCAGTAGTTCAGGTTATGATGAGTTAATTTCTACAGCGAATATGGAAAAAGAAGACATAGAAAAAGAGATTGTCAAAATAAATGAAGAAAAGAAGTCAATTCGAGAAACAATTGAAGAAAATCAGAAAAATAAAGATTTAGAAAGAGATCTAGAAGAAATTGACGGTATTGATGAAGTAAATAAGAGATTAAATGAGAGGATTCAAGGTTTAACCGATGAGATAGATCAACAGAAAGTAAAATTAGACAAATTGCCAGATAAAAATAAAGTAGAATTATTAGATGAAGAACAAAAAAGAGCTGAAGAAGAGTTTCATAATGAAAACAATAAATCGACAATAATTAACCGAGATTTACAGAATGAAACAAATAATCTAAATGAAATGAAATTGGAGTTGAAGAAATTAAAACAAACAAAATTAGATATAAATAGACTTGATGAGATTAATGAATGGTTAAACAAATATTTTATCAACACAGTACAATTAATTGAAGATCATGTTATTCATACAATTAATTACAAGTTTAATGAACTATTCAAAGAATGGTTTGAACTATTAGTAGAAGACACTAGTAAAACTGTAAGAGTTGACGAGAAATTTACACCAATCATTGAACAAAATGAATTTGAACAAGAATATGAAGAACTTTCTGGAGGAGAGAAGGCAGGAATTGCACTTGCATATAGATTAGCATTGAATAGTTTGATACGACAGCAACCAATAGGTTTTAGGCCGGAGTTATTGATGCTAGATGAACCAACAGATGGTTTTAGTAAAGAGCAGCTTACAAAAGTAAGTAATATATTATCAGATATTGAAAATGAACAAGTAATCATAGTATCACATAATCAGGAATTTACAATATTAGATCAGATAATCAACGTAACAAAAGAAAACGACATATCAAAGATACAAACACAGTCATATGGAGATTGATGCGGGAGGTGGGATTTGAACCCACGAACACCTAAGTGATAGGAGCCTAAATCCTACGCCTTTGACCGGGCTGGGCTACCCCCGCACTATAACAGTTTATTTAATACTACAAAGAATATATTTCGATTGAGATATCTAATTTTATTACTAATTGTCGTTCTATCTACATTTTATGTCACAAGCATCTCTAATTCATTTGCAGAGGAAAATGAATGGAATACAAAATCACCCATGCCAACAATAAGAACTGAACATACGGCGTCAATAATTGATGATAAAATATACGTCATTGGAGGGTTCAATCGTAATGGAGAGGTAATAAACAGAGTAGAAGTATATAACATAAGTGAAGACAAATGGGATGAAGTAGAACCTATGCCCGTTGCATTGCATCATGCGTCGGCAACTTCTTCCAACAACAAGCTATACGTAATAGGAGGATTCATTGATGGATGGAATCCAATTTCAAGAATGTATATCTATGATCCACAAGAAGATTCATGGACAGAAGGGAAATCTATGCCAACCGCAAGAGGTGCATTAACAACTCAAACATACAATAACTATATTTTTGCAATAGGCGGAATGACGAATTTTGGACCCACAACAATTAACGAAATGTATGACGTAGAGAAGGAAATATGGGTTACAAAAGAACCAATGTCAACTGCAAGGGAACATCTTGCGTCAGGAATTATAGAAGATAGAATTTTTGTTGTAGGAGGAAGAGTTCAGTTTGGTGCAAATCTGAACGATAATGAGATGTACAACATAAATGAAGATAGATGGGAAATAATGGAAGATATGGTCTCGGAGAGAGGCGGATTAGCTGCGGCAGTATTGAAAGAAAGTGTATTTGTTTTTGGTGGAGAATCCAGGACTAAGACATTTAATAACAATGAACAGTTCAATTCGATAGACAATATATGGATAAGTAGGGAAGAAATGCCTACAGCAAGGCACGGATTAGTCTCAATTGCGTATAATTTCTCTATATTTGTTATAGGAGGAGGAACAGAACCGGGATATAGCATGAGTGGATTAAATGAAGTATTTACGCCAATTGAATTTCAAAAGGTGCAAAATGAAGAAATCGAGGTAGTCCCACAAGTCAATACAAGTAATCAGGTTGTAGATATAATTCCTGAACAGGAAGACGAAATGGAAATAGACATAGTATCTGAAATTGCAGATCCTTTCGACTCATGTCAATTAGTTGATAGATGTCTATCGCCAAGTGAACAAAGATCCTCAAGAATAATTTACTACATATTTGTAATTTTAATAGTAATTCTAATGATTGCCATAATATTCACATTAATTTCTTTGTATAGATATACAAAACTAGATAAAAACAAAGATTAGTAAAGAATTTCTTCAGGATCGAAATAGTCAGTTTTACGTGTTGTTCGGGTTTTACCTAATGTTTTTAATTCTTTGAGGAAATTAGTACGAATATTAGATTTAATTTTATCAATTTGATTATATTTAGTTGTATAACAAATTAATTCAAGAGTGAATTCGTCACCATGAAGATCATTAATTAGAACAATCGGTCGAGGTTTGGATTCAATGTAATTAGTAATAGTAGCAGATTGAATAAGTATCTTACGAATTTTATCAGCATTATGAAAACTACTAGTTTTATAATGAAGATTAATTAAATAATTTTTACCTTGATTAATTGAAACAGTATTAGAGATTAACAAGTTATTAGGTATAACAGTAACATTTTGTTCTTGATCAACTACTTTACTAAACATTAAACCAATGTTTGACACCACACCAGAAATTTGTTTATCATTTATAGAAAGAAGATCACCTTGTTTGAATGGTTTCCAAATAAAAATAATTAATCCAGATAAAAGATTACCCAATGTATCCTTGGCAATTGCAAAAGAAAGAATTATTATTGATAAAACAATAATGATTAATAATAAATTATTTTCAACGTCATAACCAAATAATCCAATAATAATCCAAAATGAAATAAAACTAATCGAAAATGTTGACATTTTTTGTAAGATTCGTAAAGAAAATACATCCATCTTTCTTTTTACTGATGAATCAGCTAAAGATGATTTTGCAATACGATTAAGAAGTATAGCAGCAATAAGGATAGTAAAAATTTGAGAGAATGTTTGTACATAAGAGAATTGAGAAGAAATCAGATTTTCATTAAAATAAATAATAAGATTAATTCCCAAGCTTATAATAAACAAGTAAATAGGAATACGTAATGGAGCATTATCCTTAGTTTTAAACCGAAAAATAGTTTTTCGAGAGTAATAATCAACTAAATATGCAGAGATTAAAGAGAAAACAAAAATAATTCCTGGTAAAATTAAATCATCGGCAGGAATCAAAAAGATAGAATTAGTCAACTGTATCACAAGTAATTAAGTAAAAAAAGATATATGTTTAACTGAAAAAAATTAGCATAAATAGAAAAAATAGACTCAAAAATAATAAAAAAATAATAACGCGGGCCCGGAGGGATTTGAACCCACGACCTCCGGCTTTCCCCATTATAGAGGGCCGATGCTCTAATCCAAGCTGAGCTACGGGCCCATATTTAGATTAAATTAATCAGATATAATTATTACAAAATATATACACATGAATTTGAATTATCATAGAAAAGGGTTAATATAATCAACAGTATTATCGATGCATGGAGCAAACGGGATTAGCTTTACATATCGCAAAAAGTGGCCGATTAATTATTCAGTGTAAGTCGAAAAAAGTAAATGGAAAAAATGTTTTTGATCAACGTGGAAATAAAATCGCAAAAATCTCTGAGATAATTGGACCGGTTAAATCTCCTTATATTTCTGCAATTCCTTTTAATGAGAAAGCTAAAAGAGTTATAGGCAAGAAAGTGTATATTAAATAATTATATAACTTGGCCATTCAAAATAGTGAATCAGTTTTTTGTAACTCGTGTAAGACACCATTAATTGGTGATATTGAAAGAGGTGAATATGTTTGTCCAGGTTGTGGTTTAGTTGGAAATGACAGAATAATTGATACGGGTCCAGAATGGAAGGCAATAGATTCTGAAGATAAAATGAAAAAAGTAAGAACTGGTGCACCAACTAGTTTAGCATTACATGATAGAGGTTTATCAACACAAATAGGAGATATTGTAAAAGATGGTAATTCAGCAAATAATAAATCAATGGAAAGAATGAAAAAATGGCAACAAAGATTAAGAACATCATCGTCGCAAGAAAGAGGATTAGCAAATGTATTAGGTAAAATAAGTGAATTTTCAAGACTTCTGAATTTACCAGATTCGACTAAAGAAACTGCTGCATTAATTTATAGAAAAGCATTAGGAAATGGAACTGCAAAAAGCAAATCCATAAAGGGAATGGCAGCAGCGTCAATTTACCTTGCTTGTAGAAAATGTGGAACGAGTAAATCAATGAGAGAGATATCAGATGTTTCGGATCTTCCTAAACCTACAATTGCAAAATATTACAGGTTAATATTAAAGGAAGTTGAACAAGAACACGTTCCGCTTCATCCATTACAAGGTTACATCTCAAAATTAGTAAATAAAGCAGAATTAGACCCAAAAATTCAACTCTGTGCAATAAAAATGGCAAATCAGATCAATGATACGAAACTTACAAGTGGGAAATCTCCTGCAGGAATAGCAGCGGCATTTGTATATATATCATCAGTAATGTTAGGAGAAAAGATACCACAGAGAGAAATTGCAGAATATGCAGATGTAACCGAAGTTACTATTAGAAATAGAACAAGAGAGATTTTAGATAGATATACCATTAGACAAATAATTAAAACAAAATAATTATTAAAGACCAAATTACGATATTAGTATTACAGAAGTCCTATGATAGAAGAAAAAGATAAATTAGAAACTAAAGAACCTGAAAAGAAAACACGAGGACGTAAACCAAAAGTTAAAGAAACTAAAGAACCTGAAAAGAAAACACG
>MDTE01013944.1_pt1 | contig 28622 bp, 20 predicted proteins | sample 811231 | NCBI WGS metagenome assembly MDTE01 (sample SAMN05326651, study PRJNA326480) | marine metagenome | isolation source: seawater | place: Indian Ocean: Red Sea | collected 2010 | reverse complement strand
GTGGGCCAGGCGCCCGTGGGTCAAGCGCCCGTGGGTCAAGCGCCCGTGGGTCAGGCGCCCGAGGGTCAGGCGCCCGAGGGTCAGGCGCCCGAGGGTCAGGCGCCCGAGGGTCAGGCGCCCGTGGGTCAGGCGCCCGAGGGTGAGGCGCCCGTGGGTCAGGTGCCCGAGGGTGAGGCGCCCGAGGGTGAGGCGCCCGAGGGTGAGGCGCAGGTGAAGCCTACCGATGTGGCGTCGGCTGTCGGCTCCCCCGCGTCCACGGAAGACTCTGACCAAGGTCTCTTGTCGGAGCTTCGCACTATTGCGGCGGCCCGGGGCCCTGCCCACAGTTCTACAGAGGGGCTTCTTCCTCCAGCGACGGTGCACGGAGACTTTGGCAAGTCGCCGTGGAGGAACACACTCCTTCACCTCTTGGCGATGAATGCTACTGGGGTGTTGGTCATTCACGCGTTCCGGGAGATCCGCTGGTGCTATCTCGTCGAAGGTGAGCCGGTGCACTACTTGGGTGACCAGCCACACCCGGGCGAGCTCCTCTCCGATGTGCTGGTCAAGGGTGGCGTGGTCTCGGAGGAGGACTGGGTGGAGGCCCTCACGATGCGCAAGATCACGGGCATTCTCCCTGGTGAGTACTTGGTCTCACAGGGACGCATTGGTCGTGACGCGCTCAACCTAGCCCTCCAAGATCGAGCACAGCGAATCACACGAAACCTCATGGGCATGAACTTTGGGGATTTTTCCTTTCACCCACTTCCTGCCGTGCGTCGGGTCTTCAGTCTTCCGAAGGTGGACTTGTTGATGCTGCTCTTGGAGCATCAGCGCTCCGCACTCGCGAAGGTCGAAGATGAGGACCTGATCAAGCAGGCAGACAAGCTCTACAAGTTGCATGTTCGCCCCGCAGAGGGGCGGCAGCGAATGCTCCTTGAGTTGCCCCTGAACGATGTGGAAATGCACCTCATCAAAGAGGTCATCCCTGCGGGTTGGACGCTTGCAGAGCTGGTCGGCCTCCGGGAGATGGAGGAGCGCATGCTCTTGCGACTCCTGTTTGCTCTCCGGGCCATGGGTTTAGTGGAGTTTGTGGAGAGCGAAGGCGGCGTCGCCAAGCGCAATCGCGCGGAGCGAATGTTGTACGAGGCCCTCGCCGAACTGAAGCGCCGCAATGACTTCGAGGGACTTCATGCGCACTGGAGCAGTTCAGTTGACGACATCGAGGCTGGCTATCAGAAGATCCTGCGGGACACCGAGCCCGAGAAGTTCGCGCACTTCGAAGATGAGCGCATCAATGCTCTCGTTCGTCAGGTGCGAGAGATTAGTGAAGCGATCTGGGCCAGGTTGAAGACACCTCAGGGACGACTCGAATCTCGCAAGGACGTGGTGGAGATTGGGCAACTGCGTATGGCATCCGACTTGCTGTTCGCACAGGGCGAGATGGCTCGCTACAAGGGGAAGATGGGCCTGGCTCGGGTGTGTTACATCCGGGTCCTTGAGCTGGACCCCGGCGGGCCGGAGGGGGCAGAGAACACTCATGGTTCAAAGAAGGCGTTGGCGGATCCCCAGTTGTCCGAAGAGGCCTTGAAGGCCTCGGGAGCCGATCTACGAGAGCTGGAGCGAAAGCTGGATAATTTGTTCTGAGCTCGGCTTCACCGGAGCCCCGTGGCTTCTGCCAGTCGTTGCAGACGATCTCGTTCACCGCCCCCCGCGCGGGCGATGGTCAACCCGCCCCGGATGGCCTCGCGTCCCCGATTGCCACACCGTAGAAGAGCCTGGCATGTCCAGGTGAACTCTTCCTCGGGAAGCGGACCGTCTGGCTTGCGAACAGATTCCAACAACGCGCGGACAGCCTGTTCGCCTCCGCACTCACCCAGCGCCCAGGCCACCGTCTGTCGAACTCGGGTCGACGGATGTCGCGAACGGAACGATGCGAGTGGGCCTGACAGCTGTGGCCACGCCAGCCGCCCCGCGGCGAGGGCGATGTCGACAGCAATTTGCTCTTCGTCCAGCGGAACCTCGCTGAGCCAAGCCTCCAGCAGGGGGATCCCACGTGGGTCGGCGGTCAGGCCGATTGAGCTTGCAAGACTTCGCCGTCGGTCTGGGTTCGCCTCCTTTTCCAGCATGGCGACCAGGAAAGGGAAGTCACGATCTCTTGCCAGCATGCCTAGGTGCAGCGCCCTTCGGCGGAAGGTTTCATCGTCGACTTCGTGGTTCTCGAGGGCATACCTGTGCTCTTGAGCGACGATGCGGTCCGCCCCCTTCTCGCTGCTCAAGCGAGGTCGGCTGTCGGTGTTCTTGAGCCAGTGGGTCGCTTTCCGGTTCCACCAGGTGGGATTCTTGTCGGCGTAGAGAGCCTCGAGCACCCACATTGTGGGTGCTGTTCCCTGGGGATCGCTCCGTGAGGCTTCTACATCATCGCTTGGGCTCGGTATGAGGTGGCTCTTGCCATCAGCGCGTCGTGCCCAGGTGCGAATGGCTTCCCATTCTTCATCTGTGTCCAGGTTTGCAAGGGCCCGCGCTGCTGCCAATTGGACGGCAGCTGGGCGGTTCGGCCGGAGAAGTCGGCGAAGGGCCGGCGCTCCATCTCGATACAGGAGCCTCCCGATGCCTTCTGCAGCGCTTCTGACAATGGGCGTCGGGAGCTCGCCTGGGCTCTCGCAAAGGTGACTCAAGAAGAGTCCTGCTGAGTTCGGGTCTAGTATTTCGGCAAGGCAGCGGAGAGCCCGGAACCGCAGAACGGGGTCATCGGCCTCTTCCGCCATCCACCGAAGCCGCCGCCGGTCTCGTGCGTCCACAAGCTTATTCACATCGTCTCCGGCGAGCCGGAGCTTGATGCTTCGCTTGAGCCAGTCGCGGATCGCGGGCTTCCTCTCCATCGGTTGGGAACTATACCGCTACAATCCCCGCGTGCCCGAAGCCTCCGAAGTTCGCAGCAAACGCCCCGATGCAGCCTCGGTGCCCGAAGAGCGGCTGAGTCTGCGTGCGCGCGTGCTGTTGGGCTATGTGCTCATGATCGCCCTGTTCGGTGCTGTCCTGACAGCGGCTCTGTTGGAGATGCGCGCCACACAGGCCAGTCTGGCGAGCCTTTCTGCGGGCTACTTGCCCCTAGCTCGAGAGATTGGTCGCGCCGGTTCTTGGCCGCTGGGGCTTGAGTTGAGTCAAGGCCAGAGTCCCGAGCGCTTGTTCCGCGTGCGCAACTCCGAGCGATTCCTGGTTGAGCGGATGGATGGACAGCTTCAGCGTTCGGGTGAGTTGGCTTCGACACTTGCCGACGCTGCGCTCAACACAGGGGATCGAGCCGCGATGGAGCAGATCGTGGCCGACATCGGCCGAACCCGAGTTCAACTGGAGGCGTACTCGAGTGCGCACCAAGGCTTCATCGAGGTTGTGGAGAACGACGACGGAGAGCCTGAGCCCTTCATGGCCGAGTTGCTTGAGCTGCGTCGGCAAATCGATGTGAACTTGCAGGGCCTGACCAAGACTCTGGCCCGGCGAAGTTCCGATGTAGTCGCACGAACACAGCGTGCTCAGCGCGATGCTTTGCTGGCGGTTGTCGGCTTGAGTGTGGTGGCCTTTGGTGTGGGGCTCTTGCTGTTGTTTTCCACGAACTTCACCTTGCGCCCAGTGCGTCGCTTGATTGCTGCAGCAGAGAGTATTCGCGCCGGACAGCTGGACACGCGGGCTCCTGAGGACTCTGGCGATGACGTGGGCCGTCTCGCCCGAGCATTCAATGCAATGGCGCACGCCCTCGAAGAGAGAGAGCGACGTCTCGAGGAGCGCTCCGAGGAGTTGGAGGCTGCGCTGACCGATCTGCGCGCTTCCCAGGAAGCATTGATCCGTAGCGAGCGTCTTGCGACCATCGGCGAGATGGCAGCTCAGATTGCTCACGAAGTACGCAACCCCTTGAATGCCCTGGGGCTGAATGCCGAGATACTCATTGACGAGCTGGAGGCCGGGGGGTCGTCCGAGGCAGGGCAGATTCTTTCAGCAATACAAGGAGAGGTCGCCCGCTTGACCGAAGTGACCGAGGCCTACCTAGCCCTAGGTCGCCTGCCGAAGCTGAAGCTGGAGCGCCAGTCCATCAAGCTCTTAGTAGAAGAGCTCGTTCGGTTTCAGGCTGAGGAGTTGGGTCGAGCTGGCGTTACGGTGTCTATGGACCTGCCGGATAGCTTGCCGGAGGTCTTTGTGGATGGTGGCCAGTTGCGACAGGCTCTGTTGAACCTCTTGTTGAATGCTGCAGAGGCCCTGGAGGAGAGCGGAGGAGGTGTGCTTCGCATCGCGGGCTCTTGGGATGAGCAGGAGGTGGTGCTGGTCATCGAAGATGATGGCCCCGGAATGAAGGCAGAGCACCTAGCGCGAGTGTTCGACCCGTTCTTCTCGACCAAAGAACGGGGCTCGGGGCTCGGCCTGCCGCTGACGCAGCAGGTGATCGACGAGCATGGTGGACGGATCAACTGTACTAGTAGCCTGGGTGCGGGTACGACGTTCCGGATCGTTCTGCCGGTGTCGGAATCTGGGACGTCCAATGAGAGGATGGGTGCGTGACCGAAACAGGCCCTCATGTCCTCGTCGTCGATGACGAGGAGTCCAACCTCGAGGTGTTGAAGCGAGTCCTCGGTCGCGAGGGCTACCGCATTTCTGTGGCTGACTCGGGGCCGGATGGGCTCGATCGTCTGAGGGAAGATCAACCAGAGTTGTTGCTCACAGACCTGAAGATGCCCGGAATGGATGGCCTGGAGTTGCTTCGGGCGGCCAGGACGGTCTCGCCGGCGACCGAGGTGATCCTCATGACCGCCTTCGGTACGGTCGAGATCGCTGTGGAGGCGATGCGTGAGGGCGCCTATGATTTCATCACCAAGCCACTGAAGCGTCACGACATCCTGAAGGCCGTTGGCAAGGGCCTCGAGAAAGCAGCTCTCCTTGCCGAGAACCGCTTGCTCCGCGAGCAGATTGCATCTCAGACCTCTCAGTCGGGGAGCGTCGCAGGGATCGTCGGTCGCTCTGAGGGGCTCCGCCAGGTACTAGAGACCGCGGGGCAAGTGGCCCCCTCCGAAGCGACTGTGCTCATTGTCGGGGAGTCGGGGACGGGTAAGGAGGTGCTCGCCCAGGCCATTCACGAGCTGAGTGGCCGCAGCGATGGTCCGCTCATCCGCGTGAACTGTGCAGCGATTCCGGAGACCTTGTTCGAGTCGGAGTTGTTTGGCTACGAGAAGGGCGCCTTCACGGGAGCGGCGGACAGGAAGCCAGGCCGGTTTGAGTTGGCGGATGGGGGCACCTTGTTCTTGGATGAGGTGGCAGAGATGTCCATGGCATCTCAGGTGAAGCTTCTGCGAGTGCTTCAGGAGGGCCAGTTCGAGAGGGTTGGTGGTACTACGACCCTCTCCGTTGACATCCGTCTCATTGCGGCCACCAACCGGGACCTGGAGAGAGCTGTCGCTCAACGAAGCTTCCGAGAAGACCTCTTCTATCGTTTGAATGTCATTCCAATCCAGTTGCCGCCACTTCGTGAGCGAGCCGATGATGTTCCTCTCTTAGCTGCTCACTTTGTGAAGATTTACCGTGAAAAGAATCACAAGGCCGTGAAGGGCATCTCTGATGCGGCGCTGGCCGCGTTGACCGCCTACCGGTGGCCGGGAAACATCCGTGAGCTGGAGAACACCATGGAGCGAGCGGTGGTGCTCTGTCGTACGGACCATGTGGGCCTGGACGACCTGCCCCAGCACATGCAGCCCGAAGGACATGGTGGACCAAGGCAGCTTGTATTCCCCATGGGCACGCCCTTGAGGGAGATCGAGAAGACAGCCATTCGGGAGACGCTTCGTCACACCAGTGGCGACAAGAAGCTGGCTGCTCGGCTTCTAGGCATCGCCGCCCGAACGATCTATCGAAGGCTCGAAGAGACTCGAGAACAGGAAGACGGATCAGCAGAAGGTGTGGATTCGTGAGACCTCCTGGTTCGTTGGATGATTGCCAGAGCTCGAAGCCGTCAGTGGACTCCTCGTCGGGGGTTCGGGGAGTCGAGCCTGTGGAGCCTTCTCGGCTACCGGGGGTGGATGAGGCCTGGGTGGGCATTGGCTCGAACCTGGGGGAGCGATCGGAAAACATCGCTCGAGCGCTGGAGGCTCTTGAGCCTTGGTTGGTTGCGCGATCCCCCGTGTACGAGACCGCACCGTGGGGGATCGCGGACCAACCGTGGTTCCTCAATCTAGTAGCCCAGGTGCGATGGGTGGGCTCGGCCCGAGAGTTGCTGGATCATGTGCTTTCGGTGGAGCAGGCCATGGGTCGGAAGAGGACGCTTCGCTTCGGACCGCGGTGCATTGATATCGATGTCTTGATCGTGGGCGGACAGCAGATTCGAGAGGGGGGTCTGGTGGTCCCACACCCTGGAATCGCAAGGCGTAGGTCGGTCTTGGAGCCCTGGGGTGATCTGTCCCCCAATCTGATGGTTCCTGGTGTGGAGAAAACAGTGGCGGCGCTTCGGAGAGAGGCGATGCGACTGGAGGGGCAGGATGTACACCTCTGGTCCTCAGCCGCCTGCTGATTTGTCAGCCGCCCGCTGACTTGTCAGCCGCCTGCTGAGTCGTCGTCGTCCCCTGCCGAGTCGTCGTCGTCCCCTGCCGAGTCGTCGTCGTCCCCCGCTGAGTCGTCGTCCCCTGCCGAGTCGTCGTCCTCTCCCGAGTCCTCGTCGGTGCCGCTATCGAGCCCGTCGTCATCGTCGTCCATGGAGGCTTCGCCGGGTTCGTCGGAGTACATGCCCGTGGGGTCATCTTGGAGGCCTGGCCCAAAGCAAGAGGCCATCACAAGGATGCCGAGGGCGACCAGGAGGCGGATCAGGACGGTCTGCATTGTGAGCTGCTCCGGTTAGGCGGCCATTGTTACACGGTTACTACTCGGTCCGATCGGGCAAACTGCGGGCCAGTCGAAAGCCTCGGCTCGAATGAACCCAACTGGGCAGGGCCCCTGAACGCGAGGCAGCACGCCTGAGGGGCGACTCCCCGAACATGAGCCAGGCTCCTCCTCGGATCGGTCTTCGCTCGGGGTTGCCATCGTACTCTTGGTCTCCACACCACTCGCGGACGGAGCCTGCCATATCGCGGACGCCGTAGACCGAGCAGTCAGTGGGGAACGCTCCGATGGGCTCGGGCCTCGGGGTCCCGGGTCGGCTGTCGCCCACCTTGCAGACAGCAGGATCGAAGTCATCGCCCCAGGGGTGGAGTCGTCCGTCCACTCCACGAGCGGCTTTCTCCCACTCGAGTTCGCGTATCAGGCGATGGGGTTGACCTGCCCGTTGCGAGAGCCAGCTTGCGTAGAGCCTGGCGTCCTCCCAGCTCACCGAGACGACGGGCCAGTTGGGATCCCAGCGATCCCCCTCCTTGTCCACCTCGGGTAGGGCGTAGGGCACACCATCTGCTGGCCGATCCCAGTATTGCCCCTGCCCTTCGTTCATGCCCACATCAGCTCGAGGCATGCGGCTCCAGGCTTCGTCCGGGTCTTGCTGGCGGAGCGCCTCGAGGAACTCAAAGTAGTCTGCAATGGTGGGTGGGAAGATGGCGGCGAAGAAGCCATCGACCCAAGGTGTGGATGCTTCCATCGAGAACGAAGCCAGGGGATCCCCGCCACAGCCGAAGGGCCCCGGAGGAACGTAGACGAAGTTGGAGCCGATCTCCTCGTCCGCAAACAGTGGGATTGCGTCGTCGCCGCTGTCCCAGTGGTGCGAACGACTGATGAGTACCGGGTAGCGTGTATCTCGGCATCCGGGCGCCTTGATGGTGAGCAGGTAGGACCCCATCTCTAGCGGTACCCGATGGAGCGGGCTGTGGCCCAGGCTCCTCTGTGGCCCGTCAGTCCACAAGAGCCCAGTCTGATCGATCCTCTGGCAGAGCACCTCCGCGCCCGGTGGGTCCGTCTTGATGCTGACCGAGCCGGTTCCCTTCAGTTGATTGGTCAGGCGACCATCGTCGTACTCATGCACTCGATCCTGGAAGTAGCGCTGCTCTCGCCTGTTCGCACTGGCCTCGGCTATCTCCAGCCGATGCCAGTACACGTCTGCGAGGAATGTTCGGGTCTGTGGGCTCCCCGGGTCTTGGGACAACGCTCGTTCACAAGCTCCAATCACTTTGCTGAACAATTCCGCTCGCTCCGGCCCGACCTCCGCAATGCGTCTTCGTGTGTCCAGCAGGAGAACCTTCTCTTCGAGGCTCTGCCAGGGCTCGATGCATGCGCTTAACTCGACCTCTTTGTTCATGAGGTCCTGCTCTTGTTGGCCCAGTTCCAGATAGTGGGCCCAACTTGATTGGGCCTGCTCAAGGCTCTCGGCAGCTTGGCGTCGACGTCGACTGCCCTCGAGGAATGCTTCGACCGCATCACCAAGCCCTTTGGCGGAGGGGAATCGGTTGTCGGGTAGAGGCTGCAGAGCCTTGAGGCACACCTCGGCGACTTCGTCGGGGATCCTGCGATGCGGCGCCTTGGTTCTCGGGTCTTCGGGAGGTCCGCTCACGCTCGAGAATAGAATCTGAAATGCGTTCTGACCCTGGTAGGCCGGGACCAGACTGAGCAGCTCGTAGAGGATGGCCCCGAGGCTCCAAATGTCACTGCGCTCATCCAGCTGAGCGAGCTCCCCTCGGGCTTGTTCGGGGCTGATGAAGCCTGGAGTTCCAATGATGGCGCCATCTTGCGTGCGAGACAGTGTGCACGCCTCTTGGATGTTGACTGGACTCAGGTCTCGCTGTGCGTCTGGCTTCCACTCCCCCTCTGGCTTTTCGTGAATGACGACCTCGGTGTTGTCGCCCATGATCCGAGCGATGCCCCAGTCCATCAACAGCACCTCTCCAAAACGTCCGAGCATGATGTTGTCGGGCTTGAGGTCGCGATGCAGTACGCCGCGACTGTGGGCGTAGCCGACCGCGTTGCACACCTGAATGAAGACCGAGAGGAGCCGATGGCGGGTCCAGTTGACGATGGCTTCGGGTTCTTCGGACTTGAGTTCCGTCAGGACTTGGGCCAGTGAGACCCCCTCCACCTTACGCATGACAAAGTAGATTTCTCCCTCTGCGGTGACCCCCATGTCGTAGACGGGAACGATGTTGGGGTGTTCCAGTTGCGAGGTGATCTGGGCCTCGGCGAGGAACCGCGCCAGTTGAGCTTCGGTCACCCTGGCAGGGTCGATGATGACCTTGACGGCGACGATGCGCCTGAGTTCGGGATCCTTCGCGGCAAGAACGCGGCCCATCCCTCCACGGCCCAGCTCTCCCAGCATCTGAAAGCGACCCAAGTCCGTCTCTTGGTCGCTGAACTCTTGGTCGCCCCCCCCTTGCTGTTCCCATGCCGTTGGACGGCTGTCATCGGTTAACTGCACGTCGCGGTCAATGCCCAACTCGCGCGCTAGAGCAGTCGGGCTGATGGACGCCTTGATGGGCTCTTCTGAAACGGTCTTCAGTCGCTCCATGGCCTCGGGGATGTCCTCTTTGAGGCGCCTACTGCTCACTCGAGTCTCCGGCCTCAAGAAGGGGCTCCAACCATTGATTGAGTGCCCCAAGCGATGCCAGGAGCCGGACGGCCGCGATCTGTAGATCCAGTCGTCGCTGCAGCAGCGAGAGCTCGGCTGCCTGAAGCACCGCCCGGCCATCCAACAACTCCAGCTGGCGAGCCTCACCGGCTCCGTAGCGCAGACCGAGCAGGCGGTGGGACTCGAGCGCCAGATCCCGCTCCAGTTCGGCGATTGGGACCGCCTCTCGTGCGGCTCGCCAGCCGTCGCGCGCATCGGCGATGCTCGCGGCAATCTGCTCTTGGACTGCCTCCGATCGGCGGCGTGCCTGACGTTTCCGAGAGGCGGCCTCTCGTGCGTTCTGGACAAGGAGTCCTCCGTCCCAAAGCGGGAGTGAGGCACCAACGCCCAGCCACCAGCTAGTCTGCTGGCTGTCGAACCCAGCCGGTTGGTCCGTCCAATTCAGCGCGCCCGTAACCGAGAAGGACGGTAGAAACTGGAGCGCCGCGTCTGCGGCGATGTGCTCGGCGGCCCTTGCTCGAGCCTGCGCAGCCGCGGCATCCGGGCGGGCATTCAAGGCATCGGAGATCCAGTCGGAGTCGTCCTCGGGATCGGTGATGGGGATGGCGGGAAGAGGAGCCAGCGCGGTTTGCGCGGCGAGCTTGGAGCCCATGGCCAGGGCCAGGGCTCGGGTTGTTGCGCTCAGCCGTCGCTGCAGATCACTGAGTTGCCCCTGGAGTCTTGCGAGCTCCAGGCGAGCCCGCAGCACGGCATCTTCGGTCACCACACCAGCGTCCCGAAGCAATTGGGTGTCTGCCACATGTGCCGCTGCCAGCTCAGCTTGGGTCTCCACCACCTGGAGGCTCTGTTGCGCTTGGTAGGCTCGACCGTAGGCCTCCACGACCTGAAGAACGAGTTGGGCTTGATTGCTGCGCAGCTCCAGTCGAGCAGCCTGAAGCTGTGCTGCTCCAGCGCGGCCCATGGTGACGACCCGTGGTGAGAGGGTCCAGTTGAGTTCGGCGGTGAGAAAGCCCTGATGTTTCGGCTGGATGATGGTCTCGGTCGACTCGTTGTCTTCGGTGTCGCCTTGTGGTGGGTCGGTGATCCCTTCGGAGTTGAGTAGTGCTTCTGTGAGTCCTGCGCAGTCGGCGTAGCCGTTGATGACTGCTATTTGATCGCAGTCCGCAGCGGAGAGTAGATCTTGTTCGAAGAGCGTCTCGTAGACGACTCCAAGGTTGGAGTAGACTGTTCCAAAGGCATCCCCGAGGGCGTCTCCGCCGAACTCGTCAGCGAAGTCGAAGCCAATCTCTCGATCGTTCAGACGCCAACTTGCGCCCACGCGAGCTGTGGGGGAGATGAGGGCGAAAGCTCGGTCACGACTTACCTTGGCCTGGGGGATGGCCTCCTGTGCTGCCAGGAGGGTTGGGTTGAATCTCAGCGCGGTCCTGAGGGCCTCGCTGATGTCTAGGGTTTGCGGGGCGCCGTCGACACGTGACTCGGCGTCGGCTGCCGCCTCCGCTGGAGGAGCAGCGGTGAGCAGAATCCAGGCCGTGAGAGCAGCTCCGGTGAGCACCTTGGCTCCCCTGTCAGGACTCATGAGTTCCCAGCCCGCGCATGGGGTCATCGAAGGATCCGTTCCATGGCAGCCTGCTGCTCTCGCACGGAGAGAGCCAGGGACATCTGCCCCTGTGCACGAAGCAGGCAATGTTCTCCTCGGCTAGGGGCCACCCGGGGATCCCAGCCGAAATAGGATTCCAGGAGTGCATCGGCGGCAAATCGAGAGGCTAACTCCAGACAAATACGTTCGATGGCGGCGGGTAAGGATTGCCGGTCTTCAGCGCTCAGCGAGCAATGGGCGAGGTAGCCCTGCGCAGATGCTTCGAACAACTGGAGGTTGAACTGTGCCTTCGACAGATCCTCTCCCCCAGGGTTGCACCAACTGCGCCATGCATCACCCAACTCGCGGTCGATGGGCAGGTTGGCGAGTGTGTCTAGGTCGAGGATGCCCACGCCCTCTCCCGCGGCATCGAAGCGCAGATTGCTCACCTTAAGGTCTCCGTGTGCGATGCGGGTGGGGCCGTCGAGCCGCCCAGACCAGCCAGCCCAGGTCTGCAGCAGGGTCTCCGCGAGCCGGGCAGTAGGGTCCCACAGTCGGTGGGATGAGTGTGTCTCCAGGGCGACCCTCAGCTTGGTCATGTGCGCGTCGGTGTCGTGGGCGCCGACGCGTTGGAAGGCGAACTCGTGAACGAGATCCGAGGTCGCCTTATGCCAACGGCCCACGAGGCTACCGGCCTGATGAGCTATGGCGTGGTCGGTGATGAAGTGAAGCGTGTGGCCGGGCAACCAAGTCATGGCTCGCCAGCAGTCGCCCGTCTCGTCTACTCGGCATAATTCTCCGGTGTCAGTTGGGATCAGGACCGGCGTGTTCATGCCTCGGGCCAGCAGGTGCCTGGTGACCACTTCAATGCCGTCGTGAACGTTGGGCTGGAAGATAGAGTGGAGGCGCTGGAGCACTGCGCGCCCGGGCTGCCCCACCTGCCACGTTGCGTTGATCAGCCCGCCCTCCAGGGGTAGCAGCGGCTCCCCGGCGAGATCGGACCAAGCCGCGATGGCTGCGGGACGCTCCGGCACGGGGGGATTCTACCGGCCTGGTGGCCAGCCGACCCGCGCTGACGAAAATCCTCGGTCCCTCGCAAGGTGAGATTCGGGTTAGGCTTCGTCTTGAGTGGGGAGCGAAGTCCCTACGCTGAGGACTCGTTATGACCCCGAGAGCGACTGTTTCGTTGTTGAATTTGTTCCTGATGGCCCTTGGGCTTCCGCTTCTGCTCTCCTCTTGCAGTGACGAGAACGTGGACGTGCCGGAAGCTCCCGTTGTGGAGGCGCCGACTCCCGTCGTTGAAGCTGCGCCGTCAGAGCCGGAGCCCGCGCCTGTAGAAGTGGAGAAGGCTGGGCCCGTTCCGATGTCGAGTCAGCTCCAGGCTTTCATCTCGTCGTTGACCGAGGAGCAACAAGCCCTGGCCAACCCGCTTTCGGGTCAGGCTGAGGCGATCAAGGTGGGGGAAGAGGAGTACCAGTCCTTGTGTGCTCAATGTCATGGAAAGGCGGGCAATGCAGAGAACGCCCCCGCCGCTAAAGCCTTGGGCGTCACTCCTCCCGACTTCTCGTCCGAACACGAGCGAGCGCGCATGACAGATGGCGCTCGCTTTGCTGCCATGAAGAATGGCATCCCGGGTACGGCTATGCAGGCTTTTGGTGCGGCCATGAGCGACAAACAGATCTGGCAACTGCTGGCCTATGTGGAGACCTTGGCTCCAGTCGCTCCTTCTGCTGCCCCTCCGGTCGCTCCGGAGGACTAGTCTGGGGAGAAGGAAAACTGGTGTCGGGCGCGCTGCGGAAAGCCGTAGCGCGGCATGGGGAAGCGCAGACGACCTAGCTGCTGGGAGAGGCAGGCATTGACGTCATCAGCGGCATGATGGCCTCCCCAGCCCTCGTCAGCAGGCTCGACACCTTGAACCTGCCCGAGCGGCCCCACGAAGAATTGGAACTCCTGGGATCCCGAAAGACGAGGTCTCCTGGGGCGAATCCGGCGCGCTAGGTCGTAGCAGTACCTGTAGCTGCGGGACCGACTCAGTACGATTTTCCGAATCTCGGCGGTTGTGATGCCCCCAAGATCTAGGCTGCCTGTGGGTAGCCTCGACTCAAAGCGTCCGAGCAGGTGCTGCAGGAACAGGCGGTCCAGCGGGCCGCGCTGCATCAACTTTTCCATCAGGCGGCCAGCGAGTTCCTCGGGGGCGGAGGGGAGTTGACCAGAACCAGAGCGCTCGATGGTCCATGTGACGAGCTCGTCGATGAGAGCCGGCTTCATGGGCAGCGCGGTCGAGGCGGCTTCGAAGCTGGTACGGGGGTCTTCGATGCTTCCGGCGCGCACAGCACAGAGACCAAACACGAGAAAGGCCCCGGATGATGTTCTTCGGGCAAGGTAGTCGCGGGCCATCTGTTCGCAGGCCCCCCAACGCAGCTGTCCCATAGCCAGGCCTAAGGCATCGGCCAGCTTGTGGTCGTCGTCTAGGGCAGCGATGGCCCGTCGGTGGAGCAGGTTGAGAGCAGGTTTTAGTTCTCCCCGGGCAAGGAGCACAGCCATGTACTGGGAGAGCACCTCATCAGAGACCAAGGTCTTGAGTGCTTCCTCTTGGAGGCGTCTCAACTCCAGGTCTGTCAACTCCTCCAGGTGAAGCGACCTCAGGATCCGATGTTCGAGGCGGTTGTCGCCCGTGGGCGCTCTCTGGGGATCGGCGAACTCTGGTGGTGGCCTCAGCTTTCCCGAGGCATCGGCACTGCACGGAAGCGTGCAGGTGAGAACGAGGCAGAGCCAACCACAGACGCTGTGTCGAGACAGGGACCAACCCATGGGCCAGACGCTACAGCCTGAGGCGGGTTGCTGTCACCCAGGAGCCTTTGAGCGTCGGCGCCGAGAACCACAGCGTATAGTTCACTAGAGCATGGCCCCATCGCGACCCCATTGGGCACTCCCGTTGTTTCTCGGTGTGTTGGTGACTTGCTGGGGTTGCTCGGACACCAGCTCTTCCCTTGCTTTGTCCGTAGAGGGTCCCGAGAAGCTGCCGACGCTTCTCTCCGACGGCATCTTGGTGGAGTCCGACGGGGACTCGGAGTGGACCCGTGATGTTGACTGTCGGGTGTCCCTGGGTTCGGAGGGCTCGTCGTACCGGCTGGGCGTGTCCGATCGCTCTATCGGGGACGGGCTTGAGCTGGACCTGATGATTCTTCTGTACGAGGGCCCCGGTGACTATGAGCGGGACGAGTTCCAGCCCCAGCCGGCTCTCAGTCTTGTGCTGGAGGAGGAGGGAAATACGTGGCGGTTTGGGAGCGACTCCGGTGGTGCCTGTCGCTTCTCTCTGGGCGAGCAGAGTCGCTCTGGTTCCTTTGACTGTTGGGACATTCCCATCATTGAGAACTTTGAGATCTCGTCCTCAACGATCCAAGTCAATGGAAGCTGGACCTGCGGCCTCCTCAGGCGGGAGGTCTGGTAGTAGCGCAGGCTTGTTCCGCGCTGCGTTGTGTCCTGCGGAGCGCCTACTCTGGCGGTGTGGACGGCGTGTCTTCGATGCCCGACAGGACTCGCTCGAACGTCCCTGTGAGGGCCTCTTTCAGGTCGGCGGGCCCCTTGTTGTCGACCCCTAGAACTCGACACTGCGAGTTCAGCAGGAACACGAAAGGTGCCTTGTCGACGCCGTAGCGCTGAGCGACGACACCCTGCCGGTCATCCAGAACTGGAAACGGCAAGCGGGCTCGCTTCACTCGCGCGGCGAACTCGGCTGGATTCCGCTCCAGTGAAATGGCGAGGATCTCAAGCCCGTCCCGATGGTATTTCCGGTACCAAGTGGTCAGGGGATCTCCGTCTAGAATGGTCCCGGAAGCATCCACGAAGGCAAGGAGCACGAGTTCGGTTTCGTTGGGCCTGAGACCACAGTATTCGTCGAGCTGGACGGCCTCCCGCCCGCCAGGTTTTTTTTCGGCCTTGGTTCCCTGGGGTAGAGGGTAGAGGCCAAAAGCTGGCGCCACCGTGCCGACGCCTGGAACCTTGCTGGGGTCCGGAGACTCGGCCTGGGCCATGCCTGCTGCCAGTAGCAAGACACAAGCGAAGCCAAAGCTGGTGCGTGCGATGCGGCTCATCGGCTACTCAGGGCTTCTCAGACGTTGACCACGATCAGCGTGGTGTTGTCCCGCCCACCGTTCTGATTCGCGACGTTCACGAGCGCACGGCAGGCGGCGCGTGGGTCGTCGTGATCGAGCATGATGGCTTCAAGCTCTTCGTCGGTGATCTCTCCCCAGAGCCCATCACTGCAGAGCATGAGCCGATCTCCTTGTTGGACCGGCAGATGGAATAGGTCAACCTCCACGTGGGGCACTGAGCCGATGGAGCGGACTAGGATGTTGCCAGAGGGGTGGTTTCGCGCCTCTTCAGCCGACAGCTCGCCCAGCCGAACAAGGTAGGCCACGAGCGAGTGGTCATCGCTGACCTGGATCAGCTTGCCCTCGCGAAGCAGGTACACGCGAGAGTCTCCAACGTTGGCGATGATCGCATCGCTCTCCTCGTGCATCAGGGCTGCACAGAGTGTAGTGCCCATGTTGGACTCCTCCTCGATGCCCGTGATGACGACGCGCTCGTTTGCTGTCTGGACACACTTGCGGAGGAGGGAACGCAGGGTAGTCACTTCGGTATCGGAGAGGTCCTCGAGGCCTTCTCTGGCTGCCTCAAACAGGGTCTGTACAGCGAGCTTCGAGGCGACCTCGCCACGATCGTGTCCGCCCATGCCATCGGCTACGGCATACAGCATGAGGTCGTCATTGAGGGCGCCGAGGTGCCAGTTGTCTTCGTTCAGCTCGCGGACCCGACCCACATCGGATTGGCCGGCGGCCGACACAGGTTCATTGCTCTCGGGAGGCTGAACAATGAGTGTCGTGTCATCCAGGGAATGCACGCTGCCCACTCCGGCCACGGAGCCGCTGGTGGTGATGGGCGGGTTGGTGTGCGCCTCACCCTGGGGCGAGGTACCCTTTGTGCTCGTGTTGGTCTTCTTTGTCGCCATGGTCATTTGTCGCTGTTCGAACGAGGGAAGAACCATACCGGGACTGCCGCTCCTTTGACAGTCATGGGATCTTCCGGATGGTGTTCGGACCGGACTTTTTGATGAGTCCGATGCTCCGCTCAGGTTCCATGAAACTGGTTTTTCTGTTCGTTTCGGCCTTTGTGGGTCTGCCGGTCCTCGTGAGTTGGGGCGGGGGAGTAGCGAACCCATGGCTCGACGTAATCGCGATTCCAGGTGTGGTGCTGGTCGGCCTACCGGCGTCTCTGGGCCTCTGGGCGTGGTTCGCGCTGCTGTTGCTGTCCATGAGTCACGGGCTCGGCGTCGGTCGGGCCGCACTTCGTGGATGGGCCCCCCTGTCTGCCGAGTTCTTATTGAGCCTGGGTGCTCTGAGTCTGTTGGCCTCGGCTTCTGCGGCTGCTCGTCCGCTTCCATGGATTGCTGTGGGTGCAGCCCTTCTGAAGCGCTGGCAAGTACAGATCGCTTCCACCCCTCCCCCCCATTCGGGGTCTCGGCGCATGGACCCTCAGACTTCGCGGGCAGTCCGCAGCTGGTTCCTGTTGGGGTGGCTCGCTTGGGGGCTTGCCATGCGAGCTCAGCCCTTCGGAGACGGAGTGTTGCCTGGCTCCTGGGAGGATCGGCTGGCGACTGTGGTGGCTGGTATTCCCATCTCGCTTCTCGAACTTCTCATCGCGGGTGTCTACGCAACCTTGGCGGTCGTTCTGGCTCGAGCCAGTCGCCCGAACATGAGCGCTTTGGTGGTCGGTGCGGTTGTGGCTGTGGGACTGGAGTCTACCTTTGGGACGCTTGGGCACTATTGGCTCTCTGCGGCCTTTCTGGGTGCTCTGTTGGCCGCTTGGCCGATTTCATTATTTGGTTCGCTTCGTGCCCCGCTGCGCCCTGCTCTCTTGCTCGTCGCGATTTGTGGGCTGGCCCAGCTCCGTCCGGTGTTGCTGGAGCGGTGGAATTGTTCTGCTGCCGATGATCAGCAGGGCCTTCGATTTCTGCTTCAGGACGACGACTTGTCCAGCCTCGCTGTGATCCCCGACAACATGCCGTTCCTGGTCCTGCTGGCCGATGGCGGACAGACTCTGCTTCGGATGGCGCCGGCGGGGGTCGTGTCCGAGTCCAGGGCTCTGGACGTTTCGGGTGGGTGGCTTGTGTCGCCACCTACCGGTACTCGGATCTTTGCTCGGGTCGTGGCTTCTCCGTCGTCATTGCACCTGGAGTGGTGGGACACGGCAGAGCTCCGCCTCGTGGCCAGTCGCACACTCGATGTCTCTTGTGGAGGTCGTGAGGGCTTTGTTGAGCCTGGAAGCCACCGGCTGTGGTTGACCTGCCCTCTGTCGGGGGATCTCCTGGCTGTAAGTCCTCAGTCGGACGGGCCTGTCCAGCGCATGGGGCTCGGCGAGGTGCCGGGGAGGGCCTCGCCACTGGGCGGGAGTTTTCTAGTTGATCGGAGGGGGGTGTTGGCCCGAGTGGATGTCATGACCGGGGCTGGGGAGTCGCTCGCATCGGTCCCGCTCGGTCCCTGGGCTGCCGGAGTCTCACAGGCAGGGCCTTTGTTTGCCGTGGGGCGGGGGCCCGCTGGGCACCTCCAAGTGCGGGGGCGACCGTTGGGTCCTGGAGGGAGGGAGCCGGTGCTTGTGGACACTCCCGAGGGTGCCTCAGCTGCTTTGGGTGATCTGCTGGACAGCGTTCGTGTGCCCACTTGGCCGGGTCGGCCACTGCCTATTGGCGACGCCCCCTCTGTCTATGTGACCTCTCCGGTGGATGGCCGAGCAACTCGAGTCGATCTCGAGGTTCCCTGGCATCAGGTCTCAGTGGCCTTGGGGAGTCCTGTTCGTCAGGCGGTAGTCGACGGCGGGTCAGAAACCCTGTACGGAGTGAATCGCTGCGGCTTGTTTGAGCTGCGAATATCCTCCACGTTTCCTTGGCGAGACCTGGGCCACAAGGCTCCGCCTCTCCCCACTCCGGGTTCAGCGGAGCCCTCTACCCCTAGCCTCCCGATTGTCGAGCCATCCTCACAGCCAGTGTCACCATGAGCCTTGATTCTTCCCCTGAGGTGCTCTTTGCCCACGCCTACATGGTAGGTCGGGATCCTGCCCGCCATCGCTTGATGCACCCCTTGGCTCCGCTTCGGCCGGCTGAGGTGGCAGCGTGGGTGCACGGCGCGGGAGGGGGCAGTGTCGATCTCTGGGACTCCACGTTCCGCCTCGACCCGGCCTCTTTTGAGGTGGAAGTGTCGCGGCGCAGGCCTCGCATCATCTGGTTGTACTGTCACCCAGCGACCCGCTCTGCGGCGATGGCCATGGTGGCGGCTGGTAGGCGCAATGGGGCTGTGGTCCTGGTGGGCGGTCCCGATGCGGTCCTCCAGCCCCGTTCTTACCTTGAGGGTGGAGCCCACGCTGCCATTGATGATGACGGTGCGGAGGAGGCAACCCTGTCGTTGGTCCTCGCATTGCGGGCGGCGCAGTATCGTATTGATCCGGCTCTGTTCGCTCGAGTTTGTGGCCTCTACCATCTGGACAAAGCGGGCGCCCTGCTCTTCAACGAAGGACCAAGCCGAAGGTCATCGGACCTCGCGTTGATTCAGCCGCTTCGCGATCCCGTCCAGACTCGGATCCATCTGGAGAGCTGGCGAGCGGTGCGGGGCTCTCGTGTGCTTGCGATCCGCTCCGGGCGCGGCTGCCCGATCCCCTGCGGTTTCTGCTCACAGTCGGTGTTCGGGCAGCCGTATGTTCGTCGAGAGCCCTTGGACGTTGTTCGGGAGATGGTGGAGCTCTCCAAGCGCTTTGAGTTCGACCGATTCGTCTTCGTGGACGAGATCTTCTTGTTCGATACGGTGTGGCTCCGAGAGTTTGCCGCGGAACTGAAGAGCCAGCGGCTGGACATTCCATTCGAGGCCCAAGCGCACCCCGCTCTAGTCCGACGGGAAATGGTTCAGACCCTTGCCGAAGTTGGGCTTGCTCATGTGGACCTAGCGGCTGGTTCGGGTTCTGCTGCCTTGCTTGCACGCCTGGGGTGGCCGCATCGCTCCAGCGACGTCTACAAGGCTGTTCCGTGGCTTCGAGATCGAGGGATCACCTTTGGACTTCAGATGCTCGTTGGACTCCCTGGAGAGACCGCCGAGGATCTCTCGGCCAGCCTGGAAATGGTCAAGCTGGTCGCCCCTGATGCGGTGGAGGCGTGCCGCGTGGATGCGGGTTCGAGAGCCCTCTTGCAGAAGATCTGGGAGCGGGTTGTTGCTGGGGAGCTGGTCGCCGGACCGGGCTGTGACCTTCGACCCGCGTCTTCACGAGCGTCGGCGGCGAGGGACGCTGCTGTGGCGTGGATGCGTAGTCAGGGTGAGCCGTCTGGGGACTTGGTGGACCGTTGGATTGGTCGTCTTCGGCGACCAGTTTGGCGTGGAATGGTCCAGATGCTTCCGGAACCGACTCGTCGCAACTTGTCTACGTTGCCTGTTGCTCGGCTGCTACGCTCACCATCCTCGGCATCAGGTGTCTTGTCTGCTGCTGCGGAGACTCTAGAGCGGGCGGAACAGCATGGCTGACGAGGGGACGCCTGAAAGCACGCAGACGGCACCAGAGGTGCTCGGTCCCAGTGGCATTCGCATTCGGCAGCCGCAGGCGGGAGAGACATTTGCGGGTCGGTACCGGATTGAGCGCCCTCTGGGCGGGGGCGGTATGGGAGCCGTGTACCTTGCGACCCAGGTGGCCCTGGGACGCAAGGTTGCCATCAAGGTGTTGAAGCCTCCGACGAGCTCGGAGCTTGACCCCAGCTTTGATGCACGCTTCTTGAAGGAGGCCGAGGCGGTGGCGCGCCTGCAGCACCCCAACACCATCACAGTGCACGACTTTGGGCACACCGATGACCAGGTCCCCTACATCGTCATGGAGTTCGTGGATGGTCGTGATCTTCGGACAGCCATCGCTCAGGACGGCATCTTTTCGATGAAGCGCACCCTGCACGTGGCTGGGCAGATCTGTCGAAGCCTGAGAGATGCGCACGCTGCCGGAATGATCCACCGGGATCTGAAGCCCGCGAACGTCTTGTTGACCCGCCGGGACAACGATGACGACTTTGTGAAGGTCTTGGACTTTGGATTGGTGAAGTTCTCTGATGAAGACTCGGAGCTCACTCTAGACGGGACGTTCCTGGGGTCCCCTAAGTACACGTTTCCCGAAGCTCTGGACCGAAAGGTCAGCGTCGACCAACGGGCGGACATCTACTCCACCGGCATCCTGATCTACACCATGGTGACCGGCGAGCCTCCGTTTGGTGGAGCGCCGATGGAGGTGCTGTCGGCCCACATGCACGAGACTCCCCAGCCGATGTTCGTGGCCAACCCCAAGTGTTCGACATCTCCCGAGCTGGAGTGGATTGTCTCTAGGGCCTTGGAGAAGAGCCCCGATGCTCGGTTCCAGTCTATGGATGAGTTCCTTGTGGCCTTCGAGCGCCTGCAGGGGGGCGGAGCTCCGGTGCTTCCTACCAGTAGCCAGGATCCATCGGGACCCCGGGGGCTGGATACCGATGAGCAGCAGCTGGAGTCCGGTGGGCAGGTTGTTGCCGGGTCAGACGTCTCTAGTGGATCTCAGCCAAGCGACTCCACGACCATTGCGCGCTTGAAGCCCCGGGCTAAGGGCGGGGATCGCACGGCGGGCCCAGTCCTTCTGGTTGCAGCGTTCGCGGCGGTTGCTCTGGGCGTTGCCGTTGCAGCCATCTACTTGATCATCAACCGAGCTCCCTCGCCTCCTGTGCCGGCCGAGTCCACGATGCCGGTGGTCTCGACGCCGCCAGAGCCTCTGACCGTTGAGGAGCCTGTCGTTCTCCCGATGGATCCTGCTGTCCCCCAACCCGCATCGGCGACTCCAGACTCTCGTCCGTTGGTAGAGGGACAGCCTGCCGCGGTGCCTCCTGCAGAGAAGGTGAGAGTTGAGGGCAGCTCCGAGTCCTCTTCGGCTCCCAGTGGACCGGCAGCAGGTGCGACCGCTGCTTCGCCACCGGGTCCGGAGACCGAGGCCTCTCCGGAGGGCCCGCCACCGGAGGTGGGGAAAGGCGAGCCAGAACCCGCAGTCCCCCCCGGTCCGCAGGATCCTGCGGACGGACGGTACAAAGAGAGTCCTTACTGAGTGGAGCCTGTGGGAGGACTCTCGGTCATTGACGGAAGTCAGAATCTGCGACTAGAGACGCCGTCATGTGGGCTTTCGGTTTAGGCTCCAGGGCATGACTCCGTGCTTCCGCACCGTTGCTCTAGGTGTTCTGGGCCTCATGGTGGCGTTTTCCGTGCCGGTCCACGCGGACACCAGAGACGATGCGCTGCGGTCCTTCAAGCTGGGGATGGCGCTGATTGAGGGGGGCGAACACCTCGAAGGGGCTCGACGTCTTGAGCGGGCCTACGAGCTACTTCCGCACCCCGATGTGCTCTACAACATAGGTCTGGCTTACGCAGACGCAGCTGAGTTCGACCTAGCCATAGACTACTTCCGCCGGTACCTGGATACGGGGCCAGAAGGGGTGGAGGCGGTGCAGCAGTTGCTGGTCCTGCTGGGTCAACGGCGTGCGGAGATCGAAGGGCCGAGCCCTGGCGAAGAGGCGGAGGCTTCTGAGTTGGCGGTCGATCAGGCTCTGAACCAACCAGCACCCGTTGATGAATCCGAGCTCCGTCAGTTGCTGGAGCGACTGGAGGAGGTGGCGGAACTCTTGGCGCCATCGACGGACACGAAGGTGCCGCCGACGGTGGATGCCATTGACCCTCAGGCCTTGGAGGCTCGCTCGTCAGACATGTACGAGGAGGTGATTGTTTCGGCATCTCGGCAGGCGACAACCCCTGCGAATGCGCCCGTAGCGACAACCATCATCAGCGCTGATGAGCTTCGGCTCTCGGGGAAGACGAACATCCCCGACTTGCTCCGTCGAGTTCCGGGTATCTCCATCCTCACCATGGGAGCAGGGAATGCGAACCTGGCGGTCCGAGGCTTCAACCAGCGGGTGAGTAACAAGCTGCTGACCCTAGTGGATGGTCGCTCCGTCTATCTGGACTTTCTCGGGGCCACATTCTTTCGCACGTTGACGATTGATCTGCTCGACATTGAGCGCATCGAGGTGATCCGAGGACCCGGATCGACGCTGTATGGGGCGAACGCTTTTGGTGGCGTGATCAACATCATTACCCGGCCACCCGGAGGGCGTCAGGGAGGCCTTGTCCACTTGACGGCTGGTTCGGGGGAGTCGTTGATCGGCAACATTCAGTACTCGGGTCGCGGAGGGATTCTGGGCTATCGGGCTTCGATTGGTTACGAACAGGCCAATCGGTTCGAGAGGGAATACGGAGAGCGTGCGGACATTGTCACCGAGGTCGATGATGTAGACCTGGCGCTACGCACGCTTCGAGCGAACGCTGGGCTGACCATTGTTCCTAGTCAGAAGGCATCGGTGGGCCTCTCATTCGGTCTGAGCCACTTCCAGGACACTATCTTCGCGTTGGGATTATTTCGGGATTTCTGGATCCGCGGAATTGCGGCCAATGGTCGAGTGGATGCCAGCTTGGGGCGGCTGAAGGTTCGTGGCTTCTGGAACCACTTCAATGGCGATGCAGCGCCCACCTGGCAGCCGTACGGAGGCTTGGATCTGTCGACTGAACCGGTGTCTCATGTGGGTGACGTGGAGGCGTCCTATAGCGGCACTGCCATGCTTGGTGTTCGGCACGATGTGGTCGGTGGTGGTGGCTATCGAGTCAAGAGCATCTCCTGGGACTACCTGGATGAGGATCACATTGAGCAACACCTTCACGGGTTCCTCGAGGACAGAATCACCTTTGTTCCTCAGCTAGTTGGTGTGCTCGGCTTTCGGTTCGATCAGCACCCTCTCGTCGGCTTCACACCGTCGCCTCGGGGGGCGGTGTTGATCAAGCCGACGCCCGGTCAGGCGATTCGTTTCTCGACGGGGACGGCCTTCCGAAGCCCCACCTTCTTGGAGTCGTACCTCGATCTTGCGGTCCCTACCGGTGTGGTGACGGGGGTCGGGCTGCAGAGCTTGGGCTCGACCTCCCTGCGGCCTGAGGGGATCTTCTCGGTGGAGGCGGGCTACGTCTTCGAAGACAGCGACTTCGTTTCGTTTGAGGTGTCCGGCTACTACGAGCGCGTCTCGGATCTGATTGGACTGGGCGCCATCGAGGCCGCAGAGGCCTTCCAGAGGCCTCAGGGGGAGTTGTTTCTGGCGGGTAGTTCGACCTTCGAGAATGCCGATGCTGTGTTCCATGGCTGGGGGGCGGAGGTGGGGATTCACGCCTTTCCCGTGGATGGCTTGGACATCCGAGCGACCTATTCGTTCAGCTACTTTCTCGACCAAGAAAAGATGGATGCTGGCCTCGAGGACGTGCAGGACCGAAGACATCCGATGCACAGCGGGCACCTCGGTGTGTCTTATCGAGCAGGCTTTGGGCTCTCTGCCAACGTGAATGTCGACATGGTGAGCTCCGTGGTGGTCCCCGAGCGATCCTTTGTCCCGGATGGAACGGTGGTTGTGGAGGACTGTGCTGTGCCCGCTTACGCACAGGTGTCGGCCCGCTTGGGTTACCGGCTGCTTGATGATCGTCTTGAGGTCGGAGTGACGGGTCTGAATCTTGAGGCTTGGAAGACCGGTGGACACCGTGAGCACTGCCTTGGTTCTCGGGTCGGTCCGCGTGTTCTGGGCTCGGCGACCTACCGGTTCTGACAGGAGGGAGAAGGACATGCTGACCAGGCTCTTCTCGATTGCTCTACTGACGGCAGTTTTCGGCCTATTGCAGTCTGGCTGTGACGTACCCGTGGTTGCGACCGAAGGTACAGAGCCGCCGTCGACCTACATCGCGGGCACCCTGCGTATAGATGCTGAGCTGGCAGCTCTTGGACCGGCAATTCTGCTTCGGTTTGACTGCGACAACCCTCCTCCACCATCGGGCAGTGGGACTCCAGTGGACTTCATCGTGCTCTCTGAGGACTCGCTATCCGCCGGCGACGCTTCGTTCATATTTCCTTCGGTCCCGGGAGGCACCTGCTCGATCGTGACGGGTTTCGTAGATCAGGACCGGGACTTTCACTATGACTACGGGGTGACCAGCCAGGCTACGGCTGGGGACCTCTTGGCTACTGTCGAGACCGTGGTGACAGGGTCTCTGGAGGAAGGGACCGACTACATTGAACCTGTGGAGTCGGTCATCCTCAGGGCGGACACCGAGGTGCCCCTGGATCCGCCGGGCTTTGAGTTGGTGGACCCTCTCTCGGGTGAGCCTGCTGCTCCCATCATGAATCTTGGTTCCACCGTGGGCACAACAGCACAGGTCTTGGTCGAAGTTTCAGCAGCAGAGATCCGAACCTCAGCCATGGACGTGGATGCTTCCCAGCTCACGTTGGTGTTTGGACCCGATGGGGATGGTGATGGCCTCCCCGACGACCTGAATGGGGACAGCTTGCCCGATGTCCTGTGGCCTCAGGTGCTTGTGCGTCGGCTGGACCCACTGGATCCCACAGGCCTCAGTGTGCAAGAGCCTGGTGTCTTGCTTCCTGGAATCGTCGTGCCGCTCGACGCGTCCGATCCGCTGAATCCAGACACAAACTTGGTGATGGTTGCTGCTGCCGCCGGAGTCCCTCTGGATGGTCAGACGCCTCTGTCCGTTGAGCAGTTGACGGTCGCCATTCCTCCTCTCGTGGTCACAGACACGGAGCCCCTTACCCTGGCTGCCATCGAAGAGGTGGCCGCTTCCGGGGTTGATGTGGTGGGTGACTACCAGGTGTTGGTCATGAACATCAGCGGCCAGCGGTGGATGCTCCCCAATGCTCTGGCTGATCTAGGCCTCGATTCTCAGGCAGTGACCTTCGAGGTTCGGGATCAGGACTGAGGGGCTGAGCACGACCTTCTGCGCCGAAGCCAGAGCAAGGCGACAAGTGCCATTGACCACAGCTTGCGCTTGGGGTGCAGCGAGAGAGAGCACCCGCACTGGCTTGGTGCCGACTGTGGTTCTCCGGCAGCGCCTGCGCTGGTGGGGTCAGACCCCACCGAGTCGTCGTCGTTGCCCACCGAGTCGTCGTCGTTCCCCACCGAGTCGTCGTCGTCGTTGCCCACCGAGTCGTCGTCGTTGCCCACCGAGTCGTCGTCGCCAGCCCCATTCGGATTCTTGGCGGCGTTGAGGAGTCGCTCCGCAGTCTGTTGAAGAGTGAGCTTGTCTTGAGCGGTCATGCCGTCGTGGGACCAGGTCAGGCCCACGGGGCTGGAGTTGGTGATGAACGCGAAAATGATGCAGGCGCTGAGATAGGTCCCCAGAGTGGACGGGTGGCTTCCGTCCGCCGTGTACAGACGAGCGAACAGCTCATCGGGGCTTTGTGGGACGCGTCCCTGGGCCAGGGCCTGGTCGTGAATCATCTGCCAGCCGAGACCAACAGGAATGACATCGACGGACAGCCCGGCCCCCAGAATGGCGTCGCTATAGCTGTCGTAGCCATCGGCTAGCCGTTGCTGCATCGTTGCGTAGTCTGGGTACAGCCATTGATTTTGGTCGTCCCCGTCCAGGCGGCCCCAGGTGACCCAGAGGGCCATCTCGGCTCCCCGGTCAGCGATCATTTGGGCGAGTCCGACGGCGGCATCCCGACTCTCGCTGAACGCCGGCTCGGACTGAGGGAACCCTGGGATCTGGCTTTGGTCGTGTACGACCACATAGTCCCATTGATGGTTCGGCTCATCGCTGCTCAGGTAGGTGTAGAGCGTCGAACTGGTGGTTTGGGCATCGGCCAGATGTTGGGCGAGATTCCGTCCGCCGGGACTGTAGGCTTCGATGCTGACCTCGGTCCAGGTGGGCTGGGCCTCTAAGACCAACTGTCGATAGGACTCGTCGAGCGAGTTGGGGGCACTCGCCGACGTGTAGCTATTGCCGATGAAGAGGACCGAGTGTTCCGACGACAGTGCAGTGCTACAGCAGAGGCTCGCAAGCAACAGCGAGATCGTCTGCAATCGACTCAGCACGGCGTCTCCCAACAAGGCGCTGGCATCTTGGCCCGGTGCGGGGCTGTGGCCGATGTCGTGTTGCGCCAACGCTACTCTAGCTTGATCTCTTCGATTGGGATGAGGGGACCAAAGGGCGTCTGGATGGCTCCGGTGAAAACCCGAGACAGCGATGACGACTGTGGGGGGCTGGGTTAGGCTGCCGCCATGAGCGAGGACCCCTCAGTACCGACCTTCGGTCTTTTGCTCAACGGCTCCGCTGTAGATGTTCAGGCTCAGCCGGACACGCCGTTGCTATGGGCCTTGCGGGATCATCTCGGGCTGACAGGGACTAAGTTCGGTTGTGGCGTCGGTGCCTGTGGCGCCTGTACGGTTCAGCTCAATGGCATGCCCATGCGCAGCTGCGTCCTGCCGGTGGCGGCGGCGGTGGGGCAACCGCTCACCACTATCGAGGGGCTGAAGCACGCCGTTCAGCAGGCCTGGATTGAGGAGCAGGTGCCTCAGTGCGGTTACTGCCAGAGCGGGCAGCTCATGGTTGCCGCCGCCCTTCTGGACCGCAACCCGTCTCCATCGGACGAGGACATTGCGGCCGCTATGACCAATCTGTGTCGCTGTGGAACCTATGAGCGGATTCGTAAGGGGATCCACCGTGCGGCGGCCGCCATGGCAGCTGCCGCGGCTTCGTCCTCGCCTGATGAGTCGGATAGCGAAGGGGAGACATCCGACGACGTGGATGCTCCATGACCGCTCTACACAATGTCTCCCGGCGTGATGTCCTGAGGGGTGGTGGAGCCCTGGTGTTGGGCCTGGTCTTGCCCGGCTTTTCCCGGGTCCAGCCGTTTGATGAGACCCTCTCTTTGGGCTCTGCTGGCGGGGCTGAAGGTGTGTCTCTCAATGCCTGGATCCGCATAGGCTCTGACGGGGTCGCCACCCTTCGGATGGCGGCGGCAGAGATGGGCCAAGGGGTCTTCACCGCGCTGCCCATGTTGCTGGCCGAAGAGTTGGATCTCGACTGGGAGCAGGTTCGAGTTGAGGGGGCTCCGGCGCGCTCGGTCTACGCTCGTTGGTTGCTCCACATACCCATCAAGTTGCAGATAACCGGTGGGAGCGAGTCGGTGCGGGGTTACTGGACCCAGCTCCGACTGGCGGGCGCCTCGGCGCGAGCCATGCTGGTCCAAGCAGCAGCTCGGGCGTGGGACGTGCCTCGGGAGAGCTGCCGAACCGAGCAAGGGAGGGTTCTCTGTGGGGACTTGAGCGCTTCGTATGGTGAGCTCGTCGCGGCAGCATCTGAGTTGCCGGTGCCCAGGAATGTGGCTCTGAAGGATCCCACCACATTCCGTCTCCTGGGCACTTCGCCGCCGCGCATTGACCTGCCCTCCAAGGTGGATGGGAGCGGTCTGTTTGGTATCGACGTCCAGGTGGACGGGATGGTGCACGCCACGGTTCGCGCTTGTCCTCACTTTGGAGGTCGGTTGGTCTCGTTCGACGACACCGCTGCTCGTGCTCAGGCTGGAGTCCTCGATGTGTTCGAGGTGGGTGAGGCGGTGGCCGTGGTCGCTCGGCACTTCTGGCAGGCCAAGAAGGCTGCCGATGCCCTGGAGATCCGCTGGGCTCCTGGTCGGGGCGAAGGGCTGAATCAGGAGACCATTGGGGCTGCTCTGAGTTCTGCGTTGGAGAAGGGGGGCCGGCCTGTGTTCCGACATGGTGCAGAGCCCCATGACCTGTCACTAGAGGCGACCTACTCGGTTCCTTACGCTGAGCATGCTCCCATCGAGCCCATGACGGCCACGGTGCACGTCCAGCGGGATCGAGTTGATGTCTGGGCACCCACCCAGGTGCCGCACATGGTGCGGGACCGAGCTGCTCTCTTGGCCCACATGCCTCTCAGCCAGGTGTTCGTGCACACGACTCTCCTCGGTGGAGGGTTCGGTCGCAAGTCCTTTACCGACTTCACCGATCAGGCTGTGCTGATTGCCAAGAGGGTCGACAAGCCGGTCAAGCTCATCTGGACGCGTGAGGAGACATTTACCCACGGCAAGTACAGGCCTCGGGTGATCTGCAGTCACAAGGCGGCCCTGGGAGAGGACGGCCTCCTGACTGACTGGCACGTCAGTGTGGCGAGCCAGAACATCTGTGATGGGATTGTTCCACCCGGCTTTCCCGATCCTGAGTTTGCGCCCTATACGGTGGTCGAGGGCTTGGCGGAGGCGCCCTACAGCATCGAGCGACAGCGCGTGGACTACGCGAAGGTGCGACTGCCCATTCCTGTGGGTTGGTGGCGAGCTGTGCACGGGAGTCACAATGGGTTCTTCCGGGAGTGTTTCGTGGACGAGTGCGCGCACGAGGCCGGTCAGGACCCGGTGAACTATCGTCGAGCCCTGTTGCGCAGTTCCCCTCGTCATGCAGCTTGCTTCGAGCTGGCGGTGGCAGAGGCGGGCTCGATCGCTGAAGGTCAGCACCGTGGCGTTGCTCTGTTTGAGAGCTTTGGTTCCATCGTGGCGGAGGTCCTGGACCTGAGCATCGAACAAGGAGAGATCCAGCTTCATCGAGTGACCGCTGCGGTCGACTGTGGC
>MDTE01169524.1_pt1 | contig 28638 bp, 26 predicted proteins | sample 811231 | NCBI WGS metagenome assembly MDTE01 (sample SAMN05326651, study PRJNA326480) | marine metagenome | isolation source: seawater | place: Indian Ocean: Red Sea | collected 2010 | reverse complement strand
CAATCAAGAGATGAGCCTGACTTGTTAGCTACTAATCTGCTGATTCGTTTTACTTCAGCTTCGTCTGTAGTGCTCATTTCCATCCAAAGAGTGCCAGGTGACAGAAAAGACAAAATTCCATCCTCGGCCTCCATGACATCTGCACTAGCAGAAGGGCTAGGCAAACAAGTGATGATAGTCTCACAATTTTGTGCAATTTCTTTTGGAGATGCCGCAGGGCTTGCACCAAGATCTAGTAGCACTTGGCTAGCATCTGGATTTAGATCTAGTACCATCAGATGATGACCACTGCGTACTAAACTAGTCGCTAACTTGCCGCCCACATTACCTAACCCAATAAACCCAATTTTCATATAATGCTCCTAGAGATCGCACACGATCATGGTTATCAAGTAAGGCAACCTAAACACACAACGACAATTTAGTCATTGTCTATTGTTCCAGCACCTGCACCATCTTTCTTCGACTTAAGGGATTCCGGTACCAGACTCCTTGCTGCAAGTCTGTGGAGTTCATGCCAATGTTTCTCCATAGTCGCACTAATATTTTTTGTGGAACGCCACTCTCTTATTGCGTGCTTCTTTGGATCTTTTATGGAGAGTGTTTCTGCCACAGCATTAATATTGATACTAACACTAAAGCCAGAATCAATAGAATTATCCAACAAAGCAGGCTTATCTATTCTGTGTTCCCCGTCGGCTATTACTACGCTAGTTTGACCATGTGCATTTCTAATGTCTAAAGTGCAATGCAGTCTCCGCAATTCGCTATAACGCACTAACGCGCCCAATAACATAAGCGGTTCATCTAGCCGTTTAATACTAATAGGTAATTTATCTCTTAACAAATCCATAATAGAGGGCGTTGCATAGAGCACTGATGCTAACTTATTCTCAACATCGGCTTGAAAAATCCCGGGCCGCGTATTCAGCTTAACTGGTCTCGCGATATTGTTATTCAAATTAGCAATTGCGCGCCCAATAGTACATATCCCGGCATGATCGTTAACATGCAGCCATGCTGCAGAGACTCCGGCTAGCTCCGCTAGCCCCTGTGGTACACCAGCTGCTAACGCAGCTTTGTAAACAATTAACTGAACCTCATTATAGGATGCAAGCATGCCAACACTCAATTCATAACAGGCAAAAACCAATCGTCATAGTTCTGGTTATCCAGTTCGTCGGCGAGCGGTGCACCCTGGAACAGGGTAATGCGCATCCATAATGAAGACTTTGGGTCAAACTTAGAAGCGCCCATAAACGCCAATTTATAACGAAGCAAATCAACTGGAACACAATTTTCTCCAATTAGATTATCACGCACTTCTCCGTAGTTATGAGTTCTTATGGTCTGAATTCGATTTACCGTATGCCTATGCTCCGGATGAGCTAATAAAAATTCTGAAAGTGGTAACTGGTGATTTGATTCTAAAAGACATCTATAGAGGCTTTGAACCGCGCGCGAAATATCTAGTGCAAGCTCTCTATCTGAACCTAACTCATCGTAGCGAAGGCCTAATCTGGGCTCTAGCTTATTCTCCGAAACATACCAAAAATATTTCTGATTCTCAGAAATATCGAAATCAATAGCAAGCGCCCAATCGTAAACTGCTTCAATATTCTGCACTAGTTCTATAATAGACTGACTTGCATCAATATCAATACATCGATCAAAGCTTAAGTTCTCCGCGAACTCGTCTACCAACTCTGGATACAACTCAATAAGTACACTCACTATAAGCTCTTGCATCTCTAGCACGCAATTCTCTTCGCACCATAAATATACTAGATCCCATTTGTGAGCAGTTTGTGACATGAATTCGGCGCTCTCCACAAACTGTGCAAGCTGTTGTAGATCTTGGCGTACCTGGCGTATGGTTATATTTTGTTGTCGGTCAGAGACCCTCCATTGTTCGAGATGCTGCTCCGCTCGCTTTATGAGATTCCTAAATTTATGTACTTTATCGGGAATTACATCAACTGTCTGCCGGACGTATGCTAGTGCACGCTCTTTAGCGTAAACCCAACCGTGGATTAGTTCTGGATGGGTGACTAGGAAGGGTGCCATACCCAATCCTGTCGCATTGCCTACGCCTAAGAATCGTTTACATGACCTATCTAAGGGTACATATTTTGATGGGCATCGAGCATAAGCAATATGTTCAATCTGGTCAAAAGAAAAACATCTAATTAAATACACAGTTAACATCTCAGCCTGAAATGGAGCAATCAATTCTTGCCGGTCAACTAGACGGTCTCGATCAATAACACCAAATTTCCCATTTCCGTACACGGCTGTAGTACGCATCAAATAACCAACATCTATTAGTCTATTTATATCTGGTTGAATTCCGTCTGAAAGTTTCTTGCAGATGTAGTCAAATAACCTCACACTCCGATTTGCCCTAGATAGAACTATTTCGCTTTCATTAAATCGACTAGCTTCTTGCCGAGGCACTTTTAACTTGAGCCTAGCAACCTCTTCATTGCTGGGTATACCGTCATACAATACAAATGTTGCATCCCATTGTTCTGCTATGACCCTATCCGTCCGGAGACTGTCGTCGAGGTGATTCGAGAATGCCACTAAGCTGTAGGCTCTATCAGGCCCTACAGCAGAATAGACGGCATTACCATAGCCATCATTATCCAAATTAAAGCTCTGACGTTTAATGCACCACTGCTCTCTCAGCATTCTCCGTAACAAGATCCGAGAAAAGCTTATTCGAGTCTGAAAAGCGGCACCCATACGTTCCAAACGCATCACCTGCTCTGGGGGGCGTAAATTCAACCGTGCCTGATCCATTAGATTAGTTGGCAGCCATTGTATATTCAACACTCATCTAATTATGACGCTTAAAACAACGTCATGAAGATGGACGTGGACCAAAGGACTGGCGAAAAAACTCAAGCCAGTTACCCCCCATGATTTGGTTTATCTCTGCGGCATCAAAGCCCACCGCATTAAGTCCTTTGCGCAAACTGCCAAAATCACGATTATCCTTAAACCACGTCAAGTCATCTGGAAATCCGGCATAGCTTGAAGGATCTTCACCAAAATCTTTATCCCGCGTCCATCGGCCATTACGCATCCAGTCTACTACGTGATCCGGTTGATCCTGGCATAAATCGCTACCAATTCCAATATGATCGACACCAAAATTGTCGGCAGTTATGGCTACCATTTGACAAAATTCTTCGACCAAACAATTACTACCATTCTTCAGATGATGCGGATAAAGAGATAGACCCAACATTCCACCACTTTCAGCAAGCGCCCTTAGCACTGTGTCTGACTTGTTTCGCAATGTTGGGTGCCACGAAAATGGATTTGCATGAGTAATGCTGATGGGTCGCGTTGAATGCTCAATTGCTTCAAGCGTTGACCGTTCGGCAGAATGGCTCATATCAATTAGCAACCCTACCCGATTCATTTCTTGAATCACTTGACGCCCCATACGCGTTATGCCGCCATCATCTTGCTCGTAACAGCCTGTCGCAAGCAATGATTGATTGTTATAAGAGAGCTGCATAATTCTCACGCCCAACTGATGAAATATTTCAATACGATGTATATCATCTTCAATGGGAGTGCAGTTTTGAAAACCGAAGAATATTGCGGTTTTGCCTTTTGCCTTTGCGCTCAATATATCTTCGGCTGTTCTCCCAAGCATTAGTCTTTCGGGATAGCGCTGAAATCTTCTATTCCAATCCTCAATATTCTTGACAGTATCAACAAAATTCTCGTGATAGCAAATAGTAACGTGCACCGCATCAACGGACCCCGCAGCCATCTGATCATAGATGGACGACGACCAATTACAATATTGCAGGCAATCAATGGTAACTGGCTCTGATCTATACATCTATAACCAATCCAATTTATATGGGTACGTTGACATTCTCTTAACACCTGTTCCAGTTACTATTAGCTGCTCCTCTAGTTTTACTCCCTCTCGCCCACCATAAGCTCCAATAAACGATTCAACACATATCGTCATCCCTTCTTCAAGAACTCCATTATAGGCGCCTGTATCGTAGTCAACTGAATGCTTGATACTTGGATACTCATCTGCCAGTCCTACACCGTGCATTAAAACTGAATACCGATTTGAAATAAATTCTTCGGGTATGCTCCAGCATTTCTCCGAAATTTCTGCAAACGAAAGCCCTGCTTTTACAATAGCAATGTTTGTTTCAATTTGCTCGTACGCCAATGAATAAAGACGTCGTTGCTCATCACTTGGTTTATCGCCACATAGCCATGATCGTGACATGTCTGAACAATACCCATAGGGACCAATTAAATCTGTATCAAACGAAACTAAATCGCCTTCTTCTATTGGGCGCATAGAACACTCCCGAAACCATGGATTGGTGCGTGGACCTGATGACAAAAGACGAGTCTCAATCCATTCACCACCTAATCTTATATTCGTTTCATGCAATTGCGCCCAAAGAGCATTCTCCGTAATGCCAGGTACTAAGGCATCTTCCATTGCCCTGCATCCTGCCTCACAAACAGCCATCGATGCTTCCATTAGCACGATCTCTTCGGATGATTTAATTGATCGAGCTCTTTCTGTAATCGCCTGACCGTCCAGCAAAGTTAGACCCTTCTCTCGGATAGCATCAGTCGCGATGAAAGATAGGCGATCTATTGCTAAGCGTCGGTTACCACCTCCATAATTAGAAATTAGATCGTCTATTTGTATTGCAAACTCTCTAACTCTCTCTTCAACGAGATCACCAGCGGCAAAATAGTAGAATGGAGGAATAGCACGATGCTCATCCACTAAAGATAACCCATCAGTCAAATGTGGATAGGGCCCATAATCAAAAAGAATTACTGGGCCTTCCAAAGCAACAAAAACGCAGCGCGTCTCATAATGCGTACACCAAATCTGCATATTAGATGAATCAGTAGCATAACGAGTATTCAGAGGATCAAATAGCAATAGGCCTGCCACATCATGCTTCATCATTTCTTGTCGCAGTCTGTCGAGTCTATATCGCCGCACCACATCAAGATTTACCGGTGGTCTGCTGTAGTCCATGGCGCCATGCTGTACAACTCCTTCAGGGACTGCACTACTGTTATGACTATTATTGGAACTAGGCATAGCTCAATTCCTCGGACTATTTGTCACGGATCAACAATTTATATTAGCAACGCAGGATTTACGCTCAGTTCACTACTCTTGCTTTAATCTTCCTAGCAATCGAGAAGGAATATCTGCCAACACAAAAACTTTCTTCTAATTTTTTGGTACGTTTTCTAATTCATAGTTTGACGCTGCATTACCGCGTTTACTGAATCGCCTAGAATATTTGCTATATCATCGAGCGTATCCTCAGAAGTCGTTATAGGTGGGGCAATACAATAAACATCACCTCGAACTCTACTAAACATGCCGCGCTTAATAGTCTCTCGATTTACTTGTCCGCCAATATCATCACTCGGATTAAAGGGTAACTTGGTAGTTTTATCCTTTACTAGTTCAATCCCACACATTAAACCTAGGCCACGAATATCGCCTACATTTGGATGATCCATGAGAGCGTCCTTTAATTTTACTAATAAATGTGCGCCCTTGGTCTTAGCCTGTGACACGAAATCTTCAGTTTCTATGATATCCAACATTGCTAGCGCGACTGCACAACCAACAGGATGAGAACTATATGTATAGCAGTGCATCCATGGAGTATTGCTATCATTCAAAACTGTAGCAATTTCATCACTGATACCTACGCCACCCAATGGAAAATATCCTGATGTTATAGCTTTAGCAAATTGAATAAGGTCTGGCTGAACACCCCAGTGTTCCAAACCAAACATTTTCCCAGTTCGGCCAAAGCCAGTAATCACCTCATCGGCTACAAGCAGAACCTCATACTGATCACAAATTTCCCTGATACGCGGGAAATAATCTTCTTGTGGAACGATTACACCGCCCGAGCCTTGTACAGGTTCGGCTATAAACATCGCAACCGTATCTGGACCTTCACTAAGAATCTGTTTTTCAAGCTCGTTGGCCGCTGCAATGCCCTGGCTGACCGCATTCTCCGTCGGATCGTAACGGTAAGGATAAGGACTAGGGATATGACTAAAACCTGGCATGCGGGGTTCAAACATAGGCCAATAAGACTCAATGCCTGTAGCAGACATAGCTGCGAATGTTACACCGTGGTAGCCAAGATGCCTTCCAATAACCTTCGTCTTTTTGGGTTTGCCTCTCACCTTCCAATAATATCGAGCAAGCTTGATATTGCTATCTGTTGACTCACCCCCGCCTGATGTCATAAAAAAATGGTTTATGTTTGGATAGGTAATTTTGGCCAAGCGTTCTGCCAGCTCTATTGCTCTCGGATTTGAACTTCCAATATAACCTGAAGCATAACCAAGAGAGCTCATCTGTTTAGCAGCTGCTTCTGCAAGCTCACTCCTCCCGCTCCCAGCCGTGTTACACCATAGCCCCGATAGCCCATCAATAAAACGATCACCATTTGCATCAATCAGATAGGAGCCTTCACCACTTACCCACACTTTGCCCGAGTCATGGGCGCCTGAAACATGCAATGAATGGATGAGATGCGCGCTGTCGCGGTCTAGCAGTAACGATTCCTTTGAATCACTCATTTTATATACCCCTGTCTGGATCTTGTTGATACGAAATTAGCACAATCATAACCACACATACTAGGACTAATCGCTAGGATTCGGTATAGGTTCACGAGTACTAGTAAAACGACCCCTCTTAGAGCTAGAATTCGCGCCAGTACAATGTCTTAATTTGATCGAACCATGTGGCAACTAGCCAAGGATATTGACGGTAAAAATATGGATGTCAACGCTCAAACCTTTCAAACGGCTGTGATACAGCAATCTCACGAGATGCCAGTCCTGACAGATTTCTGGGCAGACTGGTGCTCTCCTTGCAAGATGTTAATGCCGATACTGGCGGGTCTGGCCGAAGAGTATGCTGGCAAGCTAGCGCTCGCAAAAATAAATACCGACCAAGAGCAACAATTAGCTAGTCAATACGGTGTGCGCAGCCTACCAACGGTCAAGCTATTCAAGAATGGTGAAGTAGTAGATGAATTTATGGGTGCATTACCCGAAAGCGCGGTCCGAGCATTTATAGAAAAACATCTAGACAGACCCGCTGACAATGAAATAGCGGCCGCCATGGAATTAGCAACTACGGGTGACCGTACACAAGCTGCTACGCTCTTGAAGCAAGCGCTACTAGATGATCCTGGATATGAAAAAATATCCATCGCACTCGCTCAAATACAATTAGAGATGGGGTCACTAGATGATGCTAGGAATACTTTAAACTCACTATCGGATAAAGTACGCTTTGAGCAACCTGTGAAAACCCTGGTAGCTCGGTTAGAGCTAGCGGAAAGTGGCAACATTAGCGACGACAAAAATGAATTGGAGAGTGCTGTTCAAATCGATGCTCGTAACCTGACCGCAAGAGAGAAACTTGGCTCCCTCTATTTCGCAGAGGGAAATATAGCTGCAGCAATGGACCAATGGCTAGAGATTGTGCGCCTCGGGACGGGAGACAGCAAAGAAGCTGGTCGCAAAAACTTACTAAGAACTTTTGAGGTGCTGGGCCCGGCCAATCCAGACGTAAATTTGTATCGAAGACGGCTCGCACAAATCTTGAATTAACAAATATTATTACTGCAACGGTTTACCCTCGAGGGTGATGTGCAGCGTGAAGTGATTTTAATCGCTCATTGGCAACATGGGTATAAATTTGAGTTGTGGAAAGTTTTGAATGCCCCAACAACAATTGAACGCTCCGCAGATCTGCCCCATGATTCAGCAAATGCGTTGCAAAAGCATGGCGAAGGGTATGCGGAGAAAGCTGCCCTTTAATCCCAATAGCCACACCATAATTCTTTATTAGCTGCCAAAATCGCTGGCGAGTAAGGCATGACCCTCGGCCGGTTACAAATAGAGCATCTGTCCTACGAGCACCGAGCAGTTCCATTCGGGCAGTCTCGAGATATCGCTTTATCCAAACTAGGCATTCTGTGCCAAGCGGGACAATTCTTTCACGTTCTCCCTTGCCTTTTACACGAACTAGGCCTGAAGAACTGTCTAAACTGGATAAGGTCAAGTGAATTAATTCTGATACGCGCAAACCGGTTGCATACAATGTCTCAAGCATAGCTCGATCTCTTAACCCCCGCGCTGTATCAATATTAGGAGCTTGCACTAATTGAGCCGCCATATCCTCTGATAATGTTTTTGGCAGTGATCTACCAATCGTCGGTGACGCGATGTTGTCCGTAGGATCAACTCGCAGTTTATTTTCGTCAAACAAATACTTATAAAATCGTCTCATGCTAGATAGCTTTCGTGATGCTGAGTTTGCTTTGTGACCGAGCTGTGCGCAATAAGCTAGATAACGAAGCACATCGGCTCGCTGCACGCTGATGAGGTCGTTATTTTTTCTAGCTAACCATGTGGCGTAGTGAGTGAGATCAGAACGATAAGCCGCCAAAGTATTCTTACTTAACCCCAATTCAAAAAAACCTGCGTCGATGAACAATTCAATCAGGGCCTCATCCTGTCGTCGTATTTTATTCTTTGGTGTCATTCGGAATTTATTGCTTGTAGTAGATTTACACTTTGCAACTTTTGCCTCAGCTGTAACTGTCGTTTCTCATCGGCACTTTCTGCCAACAACGATCCATACACATTGAATGCATCTCCCAACAAACCAGCCTGAACTAATGCATCAGCTGCACGAAAACGAGCGCTTTGACCCCAAAGATCCAACTTTTGCCCACCAACTCCAGCTGATTGAAGAAAAAGATCAGCGCCATGAGCATAACGTCCCATGCTGATTTGTGATTCACCCATCCAAAAGAGTAACTCTCGCTTTTGCCTAACTGTCTTAGCAAAATGGGCGGCGGCTTCAAATATCTTAATAGCTAAATCATGCCTGTTAATTGCTTGTAAGTCGAACACCACTTGGAGTAGCTGATCAAGCTGCTGCTCCTCTAGCTTGTTAGCCTTAGACAAGATATTGAGCAATCGATTAGTGCCCGCCGTAGAATCTCCCGAAAAAATTTCTAACCTAGCTATCTGCAACTCCCATCTCTGATTTGTTAATCCCGCTGGCGGCACATCCATACGGCTGCTAAGTAAAGCTGCTAAACTGTAATTGCGTGCCGATAGGGCGCTCTGGATTAGCTGGAGCGACAATTTGTGATTAATAGATGGTATCGGCCCCAGTAAACCAGAATCTCCATATAAAGCTGGAAATAATCTGTACAGATCGTCATCTAGAAGAGAGCTAATAAATGCATTGTGAGCTTGGTCGGTTACTGAGTGCTCTCCGTCAACCTGCAATATATGCACATAAATCGCACGAGCAACCAATGATTTTTCCGACGGTAATTCACGGGCATAACTGATCCAATCTGAATGGTTGCCAACTAACAAGAAGGCATTATTACCTTCTAGTGTTGCTAATTTCTGGTATGCAACGAGCAACTGGTCCAACGTAGTCTTACCAAATACTGGGATCATCTCAATGTTTCGACTGATGAGAGCCTCACGCATCGCTACCTCAATCTCATGATAATTGCCGTTATCTGCTGCTTCGGCAATAATGGCCAACCGAAGATTTTCTAACTCCTCTTCATTAACAGACATTTCCTTAGTGTTCAAATTCCCAATAACCTGCTTTGGTGTCAAGGAATTCTCCCGTAACCGCGCTAACGTCAGCATTAGACGTGCTCGTTCATCTTGCAAACCAACCAGTTGAGCTACAGCTTTGCTAGGTTGGCTGCTCCCAATCTGGATCTCGGCGCGCAATATATTCCATTCAGTGTCGTCTGGCAGATATTCATCTTGGTAACGAAGGCTTGCGGTCTCTGCGTCTGCTAAAAATCCACTGTTTAGGTAGTTCTCAATAACTAACCGACGTAATCGAGCAGTTCTTACGGGATTGCTATCTATATTCAGCAATAAGTGTCTGAGCCCAGCTCGAGCAGATATAAAATCACCGCTTTTTTGTTGGGCTAGACTTAAACGCTCCAGTACTTCTAACTGATCTACTCCATCGACACGGCCAAGGGCATCTTCTAGACTGTTGATTAAACTATCGTAATCCTTGCGCTGATCACGAATCTCCCAAAGCTCTCTACTCCAATCTAGCCAATCGTGAAGTAGTGTTTGTTCTGATATCCCTGCGACCAATAATGACTCTGCCAATTTGAGAGCGCCCGCGGCACGAAGAGCTCGAACACGTGACAGATTGATCCTTGAACTTGGTGGTAACTGCAATACTCCAGAATCCTTATCTCCACTGCTACGGTCAAGGCGCTCGCTCAGGTGACTTTCTGGGGGAGGACTAGCATAAGGGATGGGCACAATCTCGGTCCTAAACCCTGCCTCAAAATTAAGATCTAGTATCATCTCTGCAGTTAGATTAGACAAGCTAAGCACAGCAGAGTTACGATTTTCCGCAAACACCATCGGCTGGCAAACGAATCCAATGAGCACTACCAACAAACTGACTAAGCGGTGAGAAAGCACCTTAGATCCAAGAGGTTAAACATATACATCAAGATATTTTCTGCTTGATTCTCGCGGACTTACCTGTACGGTCACGAAGATAATATAACTTTGCGCGACGTACATCCCCGCGACGACGCACATCAATTGACGCGATAAGCGGACTATGTGTTTGGAATACTCTTTCTACCCCTTCTCCATAAGAAATTTTCCGAACCGTAAAAGATGAATTTAACCCACGGTTTCGCTTTGCAATGACTACTCCTTCAAACGCTTGAAGCCGCTCTCTATCTCCCTCTTTTACTCTAACCTGAACCCGAACAGTGTCGCCTGGGCCAAAGCTCGGTACATCAGTTTTCATTTGCGCTTGCTCAAGCTCGCTGATGCTATTTGTCATCTCAACACCTCCTCACTAGTATGCTCTTTTTGGTATACCAATAAGAGCTCTTTTTGCTCATCAGTCAAAACTAACTGCTCAATAAGATCAGGACGCCTTTCCCATGTCCTGCCCAAAGCTTGTTTCAATCTCCACCTGCGAATCTCCTCATGATTGCCCCCTAGGAGGACGTTCGGAACTTCGTGACCCGCAAAATCTACAGGCCTTGTGTAATGAGGCCAGTCGAGGAGACCCTCGGTGAATGAATCTGCAAAAACGGATTCCTCGTTGCCCAATACGCCAGGTAGATATCTTATCAGACCTTCGATTAATACCATCGCCGGCAACTCACCGCCAGTTAAAATATAATCGCCTATTGAAATTTCTTCATCAACCTCTCGGTCAATTACCCTCTCATCAATTCCCTCATAGCGCCCAGAGAGCAATATTAAACGAGACTGTCCCGCCAAATCTCGAATCTTATCCTGCTTTAGTCGCGTGCCCTGTGGAGTCAAATAAATCACTTTACTAGCGCCGTCATCTTGTCTAAGGCGGCTTAAAGTATCCATAAGTGGCTGCGCCAACATGACCATTCCGGGTCCACCACCATATGGCCGATCATCGATTCGTCTATGTTTGTCTTTAGTAGTATCTCTTGGATCCCATAATCGCAAGTCTAATGCGCCGCGCTCAATCGCTCTTAGCGCCATGCCACAGCATGTTAACGCCTTAAACATTTCTGGAAATATACTAATTACATCTATTCGCATGCCTTATCTTGAATTAGTAGTCAAGCCTCCAGTTTACTCGAATTTGCCGCAAAGATAGGTTTACATCAACAATTGTATTAGACGTATAAGGAATAAGCCTCTCTTCGGATCCTTGCACAACGAGTACATCATTTGCCCCTGTCTCAATTAGATATTCAACAACTCCAAGCTCATCCCCTTCCATGTTTACTACATTCAATCCTTCTAAATCATGCCAATAAAATTCACCTTCCTTCAGCTTTCCAAGCTGGCTCGGCTGGATACCTATTTCCGTTCCGATAAGTTCACGAGCAACATCTCTGCTATTCCACCCTTCCAGCTGAACAACTACTATATCGTGATTCAGACAACCATTCGCAGTGGCTACTTGAGTCCACCCACTTTCAAGTTTCAAAAGCCAGGGGGTGTAATTGAGAATATCTCCACGGCGCCGCGAGAAATCAAAAACACGAACTGCCCCATTAACGCCAAAGAGGCCTGAAATTCGACCCACAATAATCGGCGAATTTGGCGCTTGGTACACTAGCCCCCCTTAACAAACCAAAAAAGACATACTAATGCCTCTTTGTTATCAGGTTAGCACCGCTTCGCTCCTAATCTGTTTAAGAATGCGCCCAACCCGATCAGATGGCTTTGCACCCTTGCTTATCCAGTAATCAACCCTGCTTAGATCCACACGCAACTTTTCCTCGCTCTCGTTCGCCATCGGATTAAAAAATCCAACACGTTCAATGAAACGGCCTCTCGGTTGACGCCTTTGATCGGACACCACAATAGAGTAAAACGGTCGCTTTTTCGCACCACCCCGTGCTAGTCGTATCGTAACCATGCTTTTCTCCGAACTGCACCTAACAATGTAATTAGGCCAATTTTAACACACTGTTACACCATTCTTACCATATTAAAATACTATTATATTAGCCAAACGGTGATCCTCCGCTACTTTTCAATTGATCCATCATCTGACTTAGGCCTCGTTTGCCCTTAGCCTTTTTCATTATCTTCTGAAGCTGAGCAAACTGCTTTAGCAACCGATTGACTTCCTGAACTTGAGTACCAGATCCCCCGGCAATTCGGCGTTTTCGCGCCCCCTTGATCAATGCTGGATAAGCCCGCTCTCGTGGCGTCATCGAGTTGATAATTGCAACCAACCGCTTTGTGTTGACGTTATCTGCCTGATGTAAAGCGCCAGCTGGTAAGCCTCCCATGCCCGGTAATTTGTCAACAATGGCGCTAAGCCCACCCATCTGATGCATCTGCTCCAACTGCTCTCTAAAGTCAACCAAATCAAATCCTTTGCCTTTCGCTAATTTACGCGCTACTCGCTTGACTCCTTCACGATCAACATTTCGCTCAGCCTCCTCGACTAGAGTCAGCACATCTCCCATTCCTAGAATTCGAGAAGCAATTCGTTCTGGGTGAAAGGGTTCGAGATCAGAATTACCTTCTCCTGTACCAATAAACTTTATTGCACACCCCGTCTGATATCGTATAGACAACGCTGCGCCTCCACGGGCATCTCCGTCTGTCTTTGTAAGAATAACTCCTGTCAATTGAAGCTCTTTATTGAACGCTTGCGCACTATTAATTGCATCTTGGCCAGTCATGCTATCTACAATGAAAAGTATCTCGGTAGGATTAACGGCTGTCTTGATATTTTTTACCTCAATCATCATTTCCTGATCAACATGCAGTCGGCCAGCGGTATCAATAATCAATACATCAAAACCTTTCGTTTGTGCGTATTCAAGCGCGTCAGTAGCCATTTGCATCGGATCTGTAAGCTTTACATCACAATACGCGACCTCGACTTCACCCGCTAGACGCTTAAGCTGATCTATCGCAGCGGGCCTATATATATCAACACTTGTCACCAAGATGCGTTTACCACGAAGTGAGTGCAAATAACGAGCTAGCTTGCCAACTGTTGTTGTTTTTCCTGCGCCCTGTAAACCAGTAACTAAAATAACTGCCGGCGGTCTGACTGAAAGATCAAGGGCATCATTTTTTTTGCCCATCAGCTCAACAAGTTCATCATGAACAATCTTTACAACAAGATGTCCGGGGTTCACACTACGACTAACTTCCTTCCCTAAAGCTCGCTTTCTAATGCCTTCGATGAATTCCTTGACAACTGAAAGTGCAACATCAGCTTCAAGCAAAGCCACTCTTACATTGCGAAGAGCTTTGTTCACATCATCCTCGGTTAATCGGCCACGCCCTCGGAGGTCATCGAGGGTTGCCTTGAGTCTATCTCCTAATTGATTAAACATAGATTGGGCATCTCTTGTTATAGATAAACAGGTCGCATGTTGACATTTGATTTATTCCAAGTTCTAGAAACGCATACGTAATCTTCAGATTTTACACTGCAACGCCAATGGGGCATAAGAAAGGCAATTGACGCAAGTTGAGCCTGCTGTTCAAATACCCATTCGATCCAACTGACCATACCACCATATCGACGGACCAAGAAACCACGGATAACTAAAATAGTATGGCCTTGCTTGAAATCGAATTGCATCAAATGCCGTAACGCCCTCCCCTAAACCCAAAACCTGCTGCCCGAGCTTGGCGCCCAAATACCCTGATAATGCGATACCAGAACCACAGTAGCCCATGGAGCACCATACTCCATCATATCGATGAATATGCGGAATACCGGAAAATGTCCATCCAACAAAGCCCATCCATGAATGACTAACTTGAATGCCCGCTAGTTCAGGAAAGATTGTAAGCATCTGTCGATACAATCGCGGCGCGCTTCGCCTTGGATTAGTTTCTGCTAAAGATACTCTCCCACCAAATATCAGTCGATTTCCGCCAGGAGCCAATCGGTAGTAAACAACCAACCGGCGCGAATCTGTTACATTGCGAGCGCGAGGTATAAGTCGGGAACCTGTTTCCGCTCCGAAGTCTTCTGTCGCAATAATATAGCTCCCAATAGGAATTATTCTACGCTGGTGCCAAGGTGTGGCTCTTTGAGTATAACCATTTGTTGCAATGACAACGTCACGAGCCCTAACCTCGCCCTGCCCTGTTTTGACTCGGAACCCTCTACTACCGCGTAATCGATGAATAGATTCCGCAGTGCAGTAACTTACAAAACGAGCACCAGCAGACTCAGCTATCTGCACCATAGCACTATGATATGCAGCCGGATCAAGGGATGCATGCTTTTCAAATACTAACCCCCCATGATAAAAATCAGTACCAATTTCAGAAATCTGTTCTGAGCGCGGCACTAAATAAGCATCAGACTTTAATGCGACTGGATATTTTGCTAATTGCCTTCCAAAGCGCTCATAATGTCTAGCGGTGTGTGCTCCATGAAATTTTCCTCCAACGACAAAGTCACATTCTATGTTTTCTTTGTCAATAAAATCACCAATCCAGGCAAGGGCGTTGTGCCCTTCTCTGAGAATGCTGTTAGCTATATCGAGACCATAATTCTTTGACAGTTGGTCAATGTCTGACTTTATCCCAGTGCTGACCTGGCCTCCATTTCTAGAGCTACAACCCCAACCAATCTCTTGCGAATCTATAACAAACGTTGATCGACCACCACGAGCAATTTCAATTGCGGCGGAAGTTCCCGTATATCCTGAGCCGATGATAAGTGTATCAATTTCTGACGGTATCCTTTCGCTCGGTTCTCGACTACGTGGGTTCTCATCCCACCAATATGAATTGTCAGAAAAGTTAGAAGAAAAAAGATCCGTAGCCACTTTATAGAACAGAACCTTGCAATTTACTACTCACTCACTTGATAACTACTAGATTCAAGCCATGTCGGACTTATGTCAACGCCCCAGCCGGGAACATCTGACACCGTAACCCAACCATCTTCAATAAGATATGGAGATTCCTCAAAAAGGCCAACCTGCCATGGATAATAATCGGAATCTTCAATTGAGTATTCTAGATACAGTCCCGGATTTGTAATAGCTCGCAACAAATGCATGGCAAACAAGGTAACCATTGAAAGATTTGCGCAATGTGGCGTGCACATTAAGCCAGCTTCATCAGCCATAGCAGCAACTTGCATAGTCCGAACCATGCCACCCATATAACATACGTCTGGCTGGACAACATCAACGACTGGTAGATTAATAATACGACCCCAAGTCGTTAAATCACAATCCTGCTCGCCACCAGCTACATTGACTGACAAAGCACGCGTAACACTCATGGTCTCCTCAAGGTTCCAATATGGACAGGGTTCTTCAAAATGCTCAACACCATTATCCTCAAGTAACTGCCCTACCTCTATCGCTCTCGCAACTGTAAATCCGCTATTAGCATCAACAAGCAAAGATACGTCGTCGCCTAAAGTGCGACGAACTAGTGGCACAATTTCTTCTGTCCGGCCAGGCCACTCGTCTTTATCTTGTCCACACTCTGAGCCAACCCTAAATTTAAATGCATCGAACCCGTATTTATCACGCAGATTGGCAAATCTTTTTGCTTCGGCAAGTGGCTGGAGATCTCGTCGCATACTGGATCCATAAGCGCGCAGCTTGCCAGGTGTGCCTCCAAGTAACTCACAAACACTTTTTCCAGACAATTTGCCTTGTAAATCCCACAGCGCTGTTTCAAGCCCTGACATTGCCCGGCAAAGATACGATCCAGGAAATTTATGCTCTTTAATCGGAATAGATCGTATTAGCGCCTTGACATCAAAAATATCCTCGCCAATTGACCAGGGTGCCACTTGGCGGTGGAGAACCTGCGCTGTAATATCAGCATTATACGGTGCAACCTGACCCCAACCCGAAGCTTCATTTTCCGCAGTGACCCGAACAAAAGACACATATCTTTTGCTGAAGGTCTCTATTTTTCGAATCTTCATCAAATGCACGCCAGATGATAACTACCCGTTAAAAGATTATAACGTTACGCATCACTAAACCTTTCTCAACCTCTAAAATAGCACTATTTATTTCTGATAACGGAAAACGGTGCGAAATAAGTTCATCTAACTTTAGCAAGCCATGATTGTATGCATCAATAAGGAAAGGAATATCGACCTTCAGCTGACTAGAGCCCATCTTGCTACCTATTAGCTTAATTGCGTCATTTGCAAGCACCAGCGGCTCTAACTCAGTTCTGACTCCCTCCGCAGTCATTCCAACTAAAACAACCATTCCGCCCCGTCGGATTAGCTGCGTACTTTGCTCAATGGCGGAGGGACTACCAGCAGCCACAAATACATAATCTGCACCACGCCCATTCGTCAAATATCTCACGACTTCATTTACATTTTGTATTTTTGCATTTACCACATCGGTTGCACCAAACTGATATGTCATTTTTAGCTTATTGTCATCGAGATCAATCGCAATATTGCGCTCCACGTTAGATAAAAATGCTCCTTGGATGCAGTTAATTCCCACACCACCAACGCCTATGGTGACTACACTAGAGCCGGAAACAACAGAAGCAACGTTTCTAACTGCACCAACACCGGTGATCACACCACAAGCCAGCAGGCATGCACTATCCATGGCCATGCTAACGGGAATCTCAATTATCTGAGATTTGTGGACAATCACCTCCTCAGCAAAGCCCGCCGTACGGAGGCCTTGATCAACAATAGCGTTATCGGCATCCTTTAGTGGTGACAACTCATCAAGTGGGAACTTCGCTTCACATAGACTATCCTGATTTCTTAGACAATAAAAACAGTTACCACACGACCTTAGAAGCGTGACAAGAACAGGTGCACCTTCATTCAAAAAATCTATATTAATGCCAGCTTCAATAACATGCCCGGCTGCCTCATGACCATAAACAGCAGGCAAAGTTCCTCCCCAGTGACCGCGTATATAAGTGATGTCACTATGACATATTGCACATGCGGCAAGTCTTACTCGAACTTCATCCGGACCCGGCGACCTAAGGCTCAGATCTTCTATTGTCAACGGTGCATTGAATTTTCTACAAACTGCGGCTTTCACAACAAAATCTCCTGTATAGCTAGCAAGGTAATGATTCGATAAAAGGTAGTGTCGAACTCAACCCGGACTTAAGTACCAATCAAGCTCTAATGGATTAATCTCACGCAGGAATCGATTGTGTTCGAACTCTTTCGTCATACGATACAACCTTACGTAGTCGGAGCCGAAATAGTTCGGTAGAACTTTTGCATCGGCCAATCTTTCAAACGCCAGTTCCCAGGTTGCAGGAAATGCCAAACCTGCCCTTCTTTTTTCGTCTCCTTCACTTGGTGGCCCAGGATCTATCCTATTTCTAATTCCATAATGCACCCCAGCCATGATTGCGGCTAGAGCTAAATAAGGATTTACATCAGCTCCAGGAACTCGATGCTCTATGCGACGTGAGGACTGATCGCCTCCAGGGACGCGTAATGCGACTGAGCGATTGTTGTAACCCCAAGATGGTGTTACTGGCACATACATATCCGGCGCAAATCGCCGATACGAATTAGCATTTGGCGCAAAGAAAGCCATTGCCTCAGGCAATGTATGCATCAAGCCTCCTATCGCATGTCTCATGAGAGAGGTACCGCGCTCTGTACCATCGTCAAAAATATTTAGTCCGCTCTCGTCTTGAAGGCCAAAGTGAACATGGCCTCCATTGCCGGCAGAATCTTTATATGGTTTTGCCATAAACGTAGCAAGTGTATCGAATTTCTTGGCTATTGCACGTACAGCCCGCTGCATTAGCATAGCTTGATCTGCGGCAACAAGAACGTCAGTAGTGTGGTGGAGGTTGATTTCATATTGACCGCTAGCATATTCAGCGCTTGCCGCTCCCAGGGGAATGCCTTGCTGCATACAAGCTTTACTCACAGTCCCAAGAAATCCAGAAATCTCTTCGAGTTCACGAATACTATATACCTGCGTATCATGCAACCGATCTTTAGAACCTGGTAGAACCGGAGGTCTAAGTTGTTTTGTCTTTGGGTAATCTGCATCTACAAGATAAAATTCAAGCTCAAACGCCACTGTCGGGAACAAACCATCAGTTACTAAAGCTTGCCAAACCGAATTTAGAACTTGCCTAGGGTCGACACTGCAGGGAGATCCATCAAGCTCCCACAATGAGCCTAAAACTTGCCCAATAGGCTCATCTGACCACGGTATACGAACTAGAGTGTCTTTGATCGGCCAAACACAAACATCTGGATCACCATCGCTAAATCCTCGACCGCCAGGGTCACTACCTTCGCCGGTAATATCCAACAACATTATCGAACTTGGAATTTGAAACTCACCAACAAACAACTTATTGAGATCTGCAATAGGCAACCGTTTACCACGAAATATATTGCACAGGTCAGGTATCAATATATCAACGTACTCTAAATCTCGGTTAGACTCTAAGAACTTTTTTAGATTAGCCATGACTCTTCTTCAAAACATTTTTCTATTGATAGAATTATTGATAGCGATAGTAACTGATCTTAAGCGTACCAGTGACTAATATATACAATTCTTTATTGCGATGTTAAGTAAAGAACTAACCTCTACAAGCCTGTACAATATCAAAAAACCGACCACCAACAACACAAATCAAGTATGTGAAATCACGAGACTTAATATTAGCCCTTTCTGTTCCACTGAATTGGGCTTTAGGCTTTACCTTTGCAAAAGCGGCACTAGCTGAGTTTCCACCACTCATGTTAATGGGCATGCGCTTCTGTATAGCAGCCATGATATTAGTATGGTTTGTGCCAAGGCCGCACGGCTATTTCAAAGCGATACTCCTAATTTCCCTAGTTAGTGCAACACTTCAATATGGATTGACATTTACGGGTTTATCTCTAATCGATGCGTCGCTTGCTGTAATTGTTATACATCTCGAAGTGCCATTTGCAGTTCTATTAGCATATGTATTTCTTCGTGAAGTACCAGGCGTTCAACGGATGATTGGCATAGCCGTTGCATTTGCCGGAATAGCACTTATTGCTGGACAACCCGATATTCGAGGACAGTTATTTCCTATAGCTCTAACCGCCGCAGGAGCATTAATGTGGGCAATGGGTCAGATTATGGTGAAGAATTTAGACACAGGAGTTAATAGTTTCTCGCTAATCGCCTGGGTAGGAGTCTTTGCTGGCCCGCAAATGCTGCTCGCCTCGTTAATTATCGAGGGAGGTCAAATAGCTGCGATAAAAAATGCCACGTGGATTGGATGGGGTACCGTATTGTATCTTGGACTAATTATGACGGCACTGGGTTATGGTATCTGGTATCGGGTGCTTAGTAGAAATCCTGTGTCGCAACTTATGCCAGTTTTACTGCTTATGCCAGTTATTACAATTATTTTGAGCGTAGTGCTCCTCGGAGAACGACCATCTACGGTTATAATACTTGGAGGAATAATTGTCCTGGTAGGTGTTGCCATCATTGTGATGAAGCGGGATAACCCAGAACTTGCAAAAACTGTGCCGAAATAATCATTCACTGGCTCTTCACGGTATTAATCATAATGTGCCAATCACCCTACTGTAGGACTTAAATTATTTTGTTTTTCTACGTTAAATCCTAAGGAGACAGTATCCTTATGCGACGCCTTATTAAGTGGTTAATTGTTATATTAGTCATTACCGCAGTCATCGTGCTTCTCTACTGGCAATCAACAAAACCAAGACCCGTTATAGTCGCCGTTACACAAGCTAGTCAAGGTATTGTAGAAAATACTATTGCAAATACTCGAGCAGGAACGATAGAGGCTTGCAAGCGCGCCCAACTCTCCCCAAGCACGAGCGGTCTAATCTCGGTCTTGAATATTGCCAAAGGTGATCTGGTAAAAAAAGGAGATCTATTGATGTCGCTGTGGAATAACGACATTATGGCAGAGATGGAGTTAGCGCGCGCAGAAGCACTATCTGCTCGAGCAAATGCTAGAGCCAGTTGTCTCACTGCTGATTCTTCAGCACGAGAATCAAAGCGACTGCTAAAACTTAAGAAAAGTGGTGCTGTGTCCGAGGAAACAGTTGATCGTGCGGTAACAGATGCTTCTGCACGGAAAGCTAGTTGTGACGCAGCACAGGCTAGCACGACCATTGCCGCAGCACGAGTGAATCTGATCAAGGCACGACTAGATCGCACTCGACTAGTAGCACCATTCGATGGGATAGTCGGATCAATTAATGGAGAACTCTATGAATATGTAACGCCTACAATGGGAGGCGCACCTGCGGTTGACCTGATCGATACAACTTGCTTCTATGTGACAGCTCCAATTGATGAAGTTGATGCGCCACGCGTCGCAGTCGGTCAACCTGCCCGTGTCACACTAGATGCGTTTGGCGATCGCGAGTTCGCGGGTATAGTAAATCGCATCGCACCCTATGTATTGGATATAGCCTCAAAGGCTAGAACTGTCGAGATTGAGGTTGAGCTCACAAATATATCTGACATTAGTGAATTACTAGCGGGTTACTCAGCCGATGTCGAAGTAATACTAGCTAGAAGAGATACGCCCGTACGTGTGCCAAGTGAAACGGTTCTCGAAGGAGAGCGAGTCTTTATCCTGTCAGGCAACACGATCGAAGAGAGAATCGTGACGACCGGTCTTTCTAATTGGAGCTGGACCGAAATCATTGACGGCGTAGCGCCAGGCGAGTCCGTTATTACATCAATTGACACAGAAGGCGTTGAAGATGGAGCTTTGGCGAGTACTGAGCCAACAGACTGATGATTCGATTCTCTAAAGTCAGTCGTCAGTTTGAGGTGGGCGAAGAACGTGTCCTTGCGCTTCGTGAGATAGATATGGAGATTCATGATGGCGAATACGCTGCCATTATGGGTCCCTCTGGCTCTGGTAAGTCAACAATGCTAAATATCCTTGGCCTGCTCGACCGAGCAGATAGCGGGCAATACCATCTCGACGATCAAGATACAACAACCTTATCTGAGACAAAACGTGCTGCACTTAGACGTCGGCAGTTCGGATTTGTCTTCCAAAGCTTTCACCTCGTTCCACGCATGACAGCTGCACAAAACGTCGAGCTACCCCTTAATCTCGATGGCGTATCACCCCGAGAAAGACGTGATAGGGTCGGAGCAGCGTTAGATTCCATGGGTCTTGCAGATCGTGCAAATCATAAGCCGAGCCAGCTTTCAGGAGGTCAAAGACAACGCGTCGCCATAGCAAGGGCCACAATAATGAAACCGAGTGTTCTTCTTGCCGACGAACCAACGGGAAATTTAGACAGCAAGTCTAGCAAAGAAGTAATACAAGCTCTTGAGACGCTCAATTTAGCTGGTATTACATTAGTCGTTATAACGCACGACCCTTCTATTGGCGATCGTGCAAACCGAAAAATTGTCATGCAAGATGGAAAAATTGACCAAGATATCACCCTAAATTAACCAGCATAAAATGAGATTAAGCGATCTTTTCAAATTTAGCCTGGGTGCTTTGGGTGGGGCTCGTACCCGTACATGGTTAATGTTGCTTGCGATGTCTATAGGTGTCTCTTCAGTATTGTTGCTTACTGCGGTCGGCGAAGGAACGCGACACTATGTCAACAATCAATTCATGGATTTGGGAAGTCACCTACTCATAGTAATGCCAGGAAAGCTGGAAACAACCGGTGGTCAACCTCCAATATTGAGCGCTACTGAGGTTGATATTACTATTGATGACGCTATTGCCATAAGCAGAAGCCCCTCTATACGGCGAGTTGCACCTATGGTTCTAGGTTCAGCGCCTGCATCTTGGAATCAACGCGAAAGAACTGTAAATGTCATCGGATCAACTGCTGATCTTTATGACGTCCGAAAACTTACTATGGCATCCGGCCGATTCTTGCCAACTGGAGACCCAACTCGAGGCGCCCCAGTTGCTGTAATTGGAGACACACTAAAAGCGGAACTTTTTGGCAACACGGCAGCACTTGGAGAACGTATCCGGATCGATGGGCAAAAATTTCAAATTATTGGCGTGTTGGAAGACGCTGGCGGTGCCGGAGTCGGTATGGATCTTCGTGATGCAGCAGTAATACCCGTTGCAACTGCACAAAATTTATTTGATAGTCCATCCCTGTTTCGAGTAATGGTTGAAGCTGATGGACATAGCGCTATATCCAGAGCTGAACGTGCAATCATTGATATTATGCGGATGCGCCATAATGGCGAAGAAGACGTGACTGTCATAACTCAGAACGCGATGCTAGCAACCTTTGATAATATACTAGGATCTCTCACTCTAGCTGTTGGTGGAATCGCTGCGATCTCGCTTGCGGTTGCCGGCGTATTGATAATGAACGTCATGCTTGTGGCAGTAGCGCAGCGCAAAACGGAAATTGGTCTATTAAAGGCAATCGGATCCCCAGGCCGTCAAATACTTCAACTATTTCTGGCAGAGGCATCAATGCTTGCTCTTCTTGGAGCCTTAGTGGGGCTAATTATAGGATTTGCAGGAGTCTACGGACTAGCCAAAGCGTTGCCGGATTTTCCAATTGGGATTCCATACTGGGCGCCTCTTGCTGCAGCAGGCACTTCGCTAGGCACAAGCGTAATTTTCTGCTTCCTGCCAGCTCGCCGTGCGGCAAAACTTGACCCTGTATTAGCGCTCGCAGGTCATTAACAATGCATTTAACAGACTATATTCGCCTATGCTTAGCATCGGTAGCCTCTAACAGGCTGCGCAGTTTTTTAACAGGACTTGGTATAACAGTTGGCATTTCGGCAGTTGTCTTACTAACATCAATCGGCGAAGGAATCAATCGATTTGTTGTCACGGAATTTAGTCAATTTGGAACTCACCTCATTGCAGTGTCGCCAGGCAAAGCCAGTACATTTGGCGTATCAGGCGCGGTAGTTAATACCGTTAAACCGCTCACTCTTTCAGACGCAGAATCAATTGCTGATCTACCTCAGATCGAGGCCGTTACGCCGATGGTCCTTGGAAATGCTCCAGTGGAGTACAACGAATTTACGCGTTACACCAATATATATGGTGTGGGACCATCGGTGCCTGATGTCTGGACAATGGGGCCTTCAGTCGGACAATTCTTACCAGACGACAATCCTAGAAATGCACGTGCGTTTGTAGTGCTAGGTAGCACTGTGCGAAATGAACTTTTTGGCAAATCAAATCCCTTAGGAGAACGTGTCCGCATTGGAAGCAGTACCTTTCGCGTCATCGGCGTAATGGAGTCAAAAGGTCAAATGATGGGCGTAGATCTAGACGATGCGGTATTTATACCTGTACATCGCGCGCAAACGATGTTTAATCGTGAGGGCTTAATGGAAATTAACATCGCGTATTCGCCCTCAGCGAATAGCGAACACATTTCGAAGCGAATACATAATCTCTTGGTAAATCGACATGGTAATGAAGACTTCACGATTCGAACAATGGACGAAATGCTATCGGTACTCGACTCAATCCTTGGAGCGGTGACAGCAGCTGTAGGTGGTTTGGGTGCAATTTCCTTGCTTGTCGGGGCCGTTGGGATTCTTACTATTATGACTATCGCAGTTAATGAAAGAACAAATGAGGTTGGCCTACTACGGGCATTAGGCGCAGGCAGGGGCCAGGTGTTGATGCTGTTCCTCGGCGAAGCAATCGTACTTGCAGCCATTGGTGGACTAGCAGGCCTTATATTGGGCGCTGGAGGTGCTTGGCTCATCGGTACAGCCATACCCGCATTACCAACTCATACCTCCTGGACCTATGTTTTGATAGCAGAATCGGTTGCTGCGATTATTGGATTGCTGGCCGGTGTGGCGCCTGCATGGAAAGCAGCTAAGCTTGATCCAGTAGAGGCCTTAAGAGCAGAATAACCTCGTAATGCTTGTTATTAATAATGGGTCTATTGATGTTTGGACCATTTCCATAGACTCAGTTCAGCATCTTGTTTCGGACTGCAAAGAACTGCTCTCCCCAGAAGAACGAATGCGCGCAGATCGTTTAGTAGTTCCGTATGCGGGAAAACAATTCTACCTCTCACGCGGTGTGCTACGTATTATCCTGAACAAATATCTAAACATCACTGAACAATCAATTCAATTTGCTTATGGTGCGCATGGCAAGCCTCAACTCGCAAAATGTCATAATTCCAAAATTGAATTTAACGCTTCCAAATCAGGGAAATACCTAATATACGGAGTAACAAATAGCATGCCCATAGGGGTCGATATTGAAGAAATTAGAGAATCAAAACCCAATTATTATTTACGTATAGCAAAAAGATTTTTCTCGGCGCATGAGTTCAGCAGCATGCTTTATACTAAAGATCATAACTCAACCGATCTTTTCTTCACATGCTGGTCACGCAAAGAAGCCTATTTAAAACGTCACGGCATAGGTTTGTCGCGACACTTAGCATCATTCGTCGTTAATGTAAGTCCAAGCGAATCTGCACGTCTAATTGCAACACCCTGGTTGCCTAGCGATGTTCAGGAAACACAGCTCATAGACTTACCGGCGCCAAACGCATACCGAACTGCTCTTGCAGTCGCATCATCTAGTAATATCACTATTCGTAACTACACTGAACTCTAGAATACAGAAATATAGTATGGACTAGAAATCTCCTGATTGACGGTCAAAGTCGTCCTCGTAGCGCACGATGTCATCTTCCTCAAGATAACTTCCAGTTTGTACTTCAACTAATACTAGGTTAGTTTGGCCTGAATTTTCGAGTCGATGCTTAGTATTAGCCGGAATATATGTTGACTCATTCTTGCTCAATGCGAACTGCTCTCTGCCCCTCGTAACTTGCGCACACCCACTCACAACAATCCAATGTTCGGCTCTTTTGCTATGTGACTGTAGCGATAATCGGCATCCTGGGTAAACAGTAATTCTCTTGACTCTAAATTCCTCACCTGCATCTACCGTTTCATAGGTGCCCCACGGACGATCTACCTTACGATGCTGCCTATATTCTTCGCGATTATCACTCTTAAGGCTTGCGACAACATCTTGCACTTCCTGCGCCTTATCTAGATGGCAAACTAGCAAAGCATCAGATGAATCCACTATAACTAAATTCTCAACGCCAACAGTCGCAATTAACTTATGATCGGCATAGACAAGCGTGTTGGAAGTATTTCGCGTTATTGCGTCACCATGAACCACATTACCATTACTATCCGGCTTATTTATTTCCCACATAGCTTTCCAGGAACCGACATCGCTCCACATCGCATCCAAAGGTACGAGCACGCCCTTTGTTGTTTTTTCCATAATCATGGTATCGATCGAGCCTGAATCACATTGCGTCAAACTTGACTGAGGTATATGAACGCACCCATGAGCGTTCTCTGATTCTTCAAGAGCCTGACGACAACAAGCAAACATTTCTGGTTGATATTGTTTGGCTTCTTCAATATATTGATTTGCCTTAAACAAAAACATGCCACTGTTCCAGAACCATCGGCTATCTTTTCCATAGTCCGTAGCGGCAGATAAATTTGGCTTCTCCACAAACGAGGCTAGCTGAAAAACCCCAGGCTGTAGCTCTTGACCACGCTGTATGTAACCATAGCCGCTTTCAGTTCTTGTTGGCAAGACGCCAAAAGTCACTAGATAACCAGCTTCAGCCGACGTTACACCTACCTCTAATGCAGCGCCAAACTCGGCCTCATTTTGAATTACATGATCTGCAGGAACAATTAGAACTAGTGGATCAATATTGTCTGAAAGTGTTTCTAAGCAAGCTATCAGAGCAGCTGGTCCAGTACCCCGACCTATAGGCTCAAGAAAGATCGTTCGATATTCGAGTGACAGCTCTCTCATCTGTCCTCTTACTAAAAATTGATGATCTTTATTGCATGTAATAATTGGTGGTGTAGTATGTGGCAGATTCAGTAATCTCTGTACTGTATACTGCAACATTGACTGTTTTCCCGTTAACCGAAGAAACTGTTTCGACGCTTGCTCTCGAGATAACGGCCACAATCTCGTACCGATACCCCCCGCTAGAACAACTGGTATGATTATTTGCTTGGACACGTAGAAGCTCTCCTATCTTATAGCGTCTTCCCGCCAAGGTATCCGTAATACGATCCAATATAAAAAGAGAAGAGTGGACCAAGTGAAAATAGCTGACCAAAGAACATCCGATAAGAAATGGCCACCAGCTGCCATCCTGGCAATGCCCATAGTAAAACCAAGAACAATAGAAACTGCTAAAGCGGTATAAGCCCTATTCGGAAATCTTCGTCTCCAAACTAGGTAGAAACCGCCCAACAAAAATGCTACTGAACAGTGGCCGCAAGGAAAAGAGTTGCCTTCGGTGCCGATAGCTAAGGGAGGTATGTAGTGTTCTGTCCCACCAAACACCTGAATATCGCGTGGCCGTGGGCGTTCCCAATGATCTTTAAAAATCGCATTAACTATTAGACCAGGACCTACAACAACACTAAGCAATAAATATACGCCATAGACACGCATGCGATTATTAACCTTCCTACTCGCTCCAACTAAGAAGATCATAACGCCGCTAAGTCCCACTCCTAGAGCTAACCATGGTGCTAGCCAGAAAAAGAATTGCCAGAGCCAATAATCAGCGAAGACCCAGCCCTTTCCAGGATCGGCTGGATGGAAAAACCAATGGGCAATAACGAGATCGATGGGACTAAGCCAAAATGGGATTGTTGCCACGAGTACAAGTGTTGCTATCCCAACGAGTTCTGGCATCCAATATTTGCTATAGATCACAACCAAATACCCTGTTGGTACCGTGCCGATAGTATATAACTACATAAAGTCAGATATAAGGAGAATGGCCTGTAAAAACCCATGATCAAGACAATGATAACTAGTTACGTTCCGTGTAGCTTAGCAATTAAAGTCATATCACGCTTCTCAAAGAGATCTGCAGAATACGGGATCACACACGACCGACCATTTGCTTTCGCAAAATATAGAGCTTTATCAGCATTTCTTAATAACTCATCAAGCGTTAAACCATCAACAGCATATTCAGCGACACCAGCACTAAAAGATATATTCACTGAGTCAACCTTTGGCGTCTTTAGTTGCAGATCCTTGACAATATCAAGCGCAGTTTCTAGCCTTTCTGTAGCACTTGAGCGTGTATTATGGAAATCTACTACACAGAACTCCTCACCCCCTAGTCGCGCGATAATCGAATCTTCCGCGATCTGCCCTCTCACCTGCCTTGCGAATGTCCGTAACACAAAATCGCCAAATTCATGACCATATTGATCGTTATAAACTTTGAAGTGGTCTATATCAAGAATACTCACGATACAATGAAAATCCTTTGAGGTGGTAGCTATAGCCTTAAACTGTCTAAATAACGCCCTGCGATTAGCTACACCCGTTAGTGAGTCCGTATGTGCCAATCTATATAACTCCTTATTTCGCTGTTCGATCAACGCTATATCTTTAGATTGCTCTTCGATGGTCATCAAATGGGCGTCTATGCTAGTTCGTGCTTCATTCAAATCCGATTTGTCAAAACCGATCAAGATAGCAGTTGAATCACTGTCGCTCGATAATCTTAAAGTAAACTCATAAAACGTCATAGCAGCTTGATCTGATGCAATCTCCTTAACAAGACACATATCTTTTGTCTTAAGTAGGTTCGACAAACGACCATCAAAAAACTTGTCCAGATCACCTAAATCTGGGGCTTCAGATCCGTCTACAAAAATATCGGACAAAAAACAAAATGCTCTATTAATGAAGATCAATTGCTGAGAATCTAGATCAACCAAGGCAACTGGAAAGTTCAATGAGTCTAGAATGGATGTCTGATCTACCATCACGCTCCTGTCGCTTGCTAGAAATATCAAAATCTATTCAACCACAATATAATCCAGCCTCGAAAATAACGCCTGTCTACGAAACGGACTAACCTCACCAAGTTGGCGCGCCCGGAGAGATTCGAACTCCCGACCTCATGGTTCGTAGCCATGCACTCTATCCAACTGAGCTACGGGCGCGTACTTTGGAAGGCCCGCGATCTTACCACGCAGGTCTTTT
>MDTE01090362.1_pt1 | contig 28661 bp, 25 predicted proteins | sample 811231 | NCBI WGS metagenome assembly MDTE01 (sample SAMN05326651, study PRJNA326480) | marine metagenome | isolation source: seawater | place: Indian Ocean: Red Sea | collected 2010 | reverse complement strand
GCCATCCCGGCCTTTATCTCCTCGTTTGGTTGGGACCAGATTGTCGACCAGTACGCCTCGCTGTACGACGAGGTGGCGCGGGCGGCTTAGAATGACGGCTCGTTGAGCCTCCAGCAGCTGTGATTTTGGTTGACGCGACATACTCGTCCTGGGCTAACCCCGTATTGGAGATCAGGCGTGCGATGTCTCATGAAGTGGCCCCTTACGGAGTTCTCAGGACGTAGCGACGATACCACAGGACGAAGACAATCAACGTGTAGATGCGGCCGGTGTGATTGCGGCTTCCGGCCAGGTGCTCGTTGATGGTCCGTTCGATGGCCCGCCGCTGAAAAAACTCACTGAGAACCGTCGGTGACGTGTCGAGCAGAATCTCTTTGGTCCAGCCGGACAATTCGGTCTGCAGCCATTGCTTCATCGGGACGCCAAAGCCTCTTTTGGGGCGTTCGACCAGTTCCCTGGGAAGCAGCTGCTGTGCGACGTGCCGCAGCGCCACCTTGGTGTGCTGACCCGTGGCGTGCAGGTGGTTTGGTAGACGCCTGGCCACGGTGGCCAGGTGATGATCGAGTAGTGGCGCCCGGGCTTCGAGTCCATGGGCCATTGTGGCGTAGTCAGTTTTCAGCAGCAGATCACCGACCAGGTAGCCTTCGCGATCCCATCGAGCCAACTGGCTCATCGGATCTTCGTCTCGTGATGCTGCCGAAGCATCCTGCCACCGTGTGGGAGACAACGGCGAGACGAGTTGACGAACGTCCCTGGTGAACAGGTTGTGCCTGTCCCAACCCTCCCAAAATCCTTTGAAGTACCGTCCGGACTCGTGAGGAGCGAGCTGCAGGGCCAATCGGGCTCGGAGCCGTCGGCTACCGAGCGGGTCGGAACAGCATCGTGCCAACTCAGAAGTATCGGCCAGTCCGGGGAAGAGTCGTGCCAGTCGGCGCTGCCAGGATCTCAGGTTGGCAACCCGCCGGTATTTTTCGTAACCCGCGTTGATCTCATCGCCTCCATCACCAGTCAAAACCACTTTGACGAAGCGTGAGGCTTCACGACTGAGCGTTAGCAACGGGAGGATCGCAGAATCGGCTACGGGTTGGTCAAACGACTTGATGGCTGCGTTGATTTGATCGGGGACGTGGTCGGGCCGAAATTCGAAGACCTGGTGTTTGGTTCCAGCGGACTGGCTGGCGAGCCTGGCGTGGGCTGTCTCGTCGTATCGCGTTCCCGGAAACGCAATCGAGAAGCTCTGCAGCGTGTCGGCGCTGTGCCGCGCGGCGAGAGCGGCAATGAGGCTCGAGTCTATTCCACCGCTCAAAAAGACACCGACAGGCACGTCACTGACAAGGTGACTGGCGACGGCTTCGTCAACAGCTGTTCCGAATTGGTCGAGGTCGACGGCGTCGTGTTCTTCGGACACGTCGGCCGACAATGACCAGTAGCGCTCGATGTGCAAGCGGCCGCGCTCAACCCGCAGCCAGTGCCCTGGCGGCACCTGCCGTATGCCCTCGATCAAAGTCCGGGGGGGCGGCACAAATTGATAAAACAGGAACTGGTCGAGTGCGATCAAGTCCATCCGGCGGGTCATCCACGGGCAGGACAGCAGTGCCTTGATCTCTGAGGCAAACGTCAACCGGTTGTGGTCGAAGTGATAAAAGAGCGGCTTCTGTCCGAATCGATCGCGCGCGGCAAACAAGAGCTGCTGCCTCACGTCATACAGGGCAAACGCAAACATGCCTTGCAGTCTGTCGACACAATCTGATCCGTACTCCTCCCACAGGTGCACCAGCACTTCGCAATCGGATTCCGTCTTGAAGCAGTGGCCTTTGTCGACGAGTTCACGCCGCAATTCCTGATGGTTGTAGATCTCGCCGTTGGCGACAACAACCACGGAATCATCCTCGTTTGTCAGCGGCTGCGAGCCGGTCTCTAGATCAATGATCGAGAGTCTCGTGTGGCCCAGTGCGACGGGCCCATTGTGGAACCGCCCGTGCCCATCGGGACCCCGATGGGCAAGAGTAGCCATCATCTCGCTGAGGACATCACCGTCCTGGGGCGACAGATCGTGGCGGGTGTCGAGGAATCCACAAATCCCACACATGGCCGGGAAGCTACGCCGTTGGGCATTGGCTGTCCAGACAGGACGGCCCCTTGTCTTGCGTCCGGTGGGGTGCGTTCCGACAATGATCGCCGGATGGCAACGATCAGCTTCGGCCACTGGCAAATGACAAGTGACAAGGAAGAAAGATGACCGACCGACCTCGCGTGATTCTCAGCGCGTTTGCCGACGAGGGCGCCAACCACAAGTCCGCTCTTGAACAACTCTCGGTCATGGCCGCGGTCGGCTTGAGGTACTACAGCCCAAGATTCATCGATGTAACTGGCTCCGGTGAGGTGAAGCACGTCGTGGAGCTCGATGATGCCGAGCTCACCCGGCTCAACGAGCTGCACGGGGAATTTGGCATGAGCGTGACCGGCATCGGGGCGCGGATCGGCAAGGTCAAGCTGCTGGATGTCGACGACGGCTCGCACAACGTGTTTGTCCCGTTTGATGAGTATCTCGATGGTGAGGTCGCCGCGACGATTCGCGTCGCACAGGCCCTCGACACTCACCTGATCAGGGGATTCTCGTTCTACCATCCCCAGGGAACTGACCCTCACGATCACATCCCGCAGGCGGTCGACCAGCTAGGGAAGATCGTTGAGCAGACCAGTGCCGCCGGACTTGTGTATGGACTCGAGATCGAACCGAACCTGATTGGCGAGACCGGGGAACTGCTTGCAGAACTCTGTCGCCAGGTCAATCATCCGGGCATGGTGTGCATCTATGACGGCGGCAACGTAGCCGCCCAGAACAAGACCCGCCTGCAGGTGCATGCCGAGCTGGTCGACATGATTGACCACATCGGATGGATGCACATCAAGGACTACACGATCGATCCGTCGCTCACCTGGACCGGGGCTGTCGACGAGGAGCGGTTGAAGAACTTTGTGCCGGCCGATGTTGGGGACGCCGGCCATGACACCTTGTTGCGGGAGTTGAAGGGACGGCTGCCGGAGCTCGAACGGAAGATGCAGGACTTGGGTGCTCCGGGTTTCTTCCTCGAGGTCGAACCGCACCTCAAGGGTGGCGGCCAGTTTGGCGGCTTTAGCGGTCCCGACGGGATCGGTGTGGCCGTCCGGAGCCTCTGTCGCGTCCTCGACTATGTCGGCATCGACTACGCGTTGCGTGACTTCTCAGATATCCAGGCCCTGCGGGGCTTTTGATCCCGAGCCGGTCAGAAAATCCTGGCGTTAACGGAGACTCCCGGTGACCGATCGTGACCTGGCGAACCTGCTCGAAGTGGTCGTCTGCCCGGCATGCCACTCTCCGCTGGTCGAAGGCGACGAGATCCTGATCTGCACCCACGAAAGCTGCCGATTGGGGTTTCCGATTCGGGAACAGATCCCGATGCTGTTGGTGGAGGAGGCCGAGTCGCTCGAAACGGACAACTGGCGAAGCGGCGTGGGAGATGCGGCCCGATCCGGTCCGTTGCCAGGCGACGACGAGGCGGGCGAGCTGACAACTGGAGATGGCTTGGAAGGGGAATCGGCATGACGGGGCGCACACGCGGGCTGTTGGTTTGTGTCGTTATCAATTCGGTCGCCTGGTCAGGCCTGTCCGAAGCCGCTGAGCCGGCAGACGCCCCATCGCCGCAGGTTCTCCAGGGTACCAGGAAGACGCCGCCCTCGAAGTCCGACCAAAAGAAGCTGCGGCGTTACACCTTCCGCAAGCTGCACGATCCCAATGGCATCGGCAAGTTTTACATGGGGCGTGAGATCGCTCACGTGATGGGCTATGGATTCAACGGAGCGGGTGCCAGGTGGCTGGAGAGGGCAGAACGTGAGCGGGAGGAAAAACTGACCCTGCTTGTGCGGTCGCTGAAGATCCAGCCGGGACAGACGGTTGCTGACATTGGCTGCGGAAGCGGTGTGGTGACAGCGCTGCTGGCACGGGCGGTGGGGCTCGAAGGCCGGGTGATGGGAGTCGACGTGCAGCCCCAGATGCTCGCCCGTATGCAGCAGCGGATGAAGCGATTCCGGATCCCGAACGTGACTGCGGTCCGAGGTACCCAAAAGAGCCCTCGGCTGAAGGCCAATTCCGTCGACCTGGCGATCATGGTCGATGTCTATCACGAGTTTGAATTCCCGTATGAGATGATGGTCGAGATTTCCAGGACGCTCAAACCCGGCGGCCGCGTGGCGTTTGTCGAGTACCGCATGGAGGACAAGCGGGTCCCGATCCTGCTGGTGCACAAGATGACCGAAAAGCAGGTGAAGAAGGAGATCGGCCAGGAGGCATTCGGATTGAAGTTCCGTGAGACCATCGGCGTACTTCCCAGGCAGCACATTGTTGTGTTTGAGAAACCCAAGACCGCCGGGGCCGGTTCAAAGCCGGCCACCAAAGAGGCTCAATGACCGATCCGGTCGAGGATCTTGGCTGGAACGATCGGAGGGCATTCCTGCGAGCAGGGATCACGGTCGAATTCGTGGTGTTGCTGGTGGGGTGCGGGCTCGGTTGGGTGGCAGGCATCGACCCGTGGAGCTCTTGCCAGCTCACCCTGCCTGCGCTGGGCTGGGGGGTCCTCGCGACGGTACCCTTGCTGGTGGCCTTTGGTGCCACCTACCGCATCAGCTGGGCTCCGCTGGTCCGCATCCGAGAACTGCTCGTCCGAATGCTGGGACGTCCGATGTCCCTGTGCCGGTGGCACGAACTACTGCTCCTGGCGACTCTGGCAGGCGTCTGCGAGGAAATTCTGTTTCGCGGTGTGATCCTGCCGTGGATGGCGGGCGATGACCTGGTGCGACCGCTGACAGCTGGTTTCCTGGTGGCGCTGGTTGGCAGCAACCTGCTGTTCGCCTTGCTGCATCCGGTGACCCCGACCTACTCCCTGCTGGTTGGGGTGGTCGGCGTGTACCTGGGGCTTGTCGGCCTGATCAGCCCGCTCGCAGCGGATCCCACCGGGATGACGGCCACGATGGAAGGGGCACCGAATCTCGTCGTACCAATGGTGGCTCACGGTCTCTACGACTTTCTGGCATTCCTGGTGATCGCGCATGAGGCACGTCGCTTGGACCTGGGTGCTTCGTCCGGGGAGCAGGCAGTCGGATGATGGCTGATCCATCGGGCTCTGCCACACCGAGGCGTTCCTGGCTGGGCGCGCTGGTGAGGTGTGCCGCGTCGTCTCCGCGAGCCGTTGTGCTGGTTGCCAGCACGCTGGCCGTCACGTCGGTGATGGTCACGTTGGTCTGTCTCGAGTTTCAGACGAAACGCTCTGACCTGATCGACCCGCACGCGGACTTCCACCGCCGGTGGCTGAGGTTCAGCGAGGCGTTTCCGGACCATGCAGACCTGGTCGTCGTGGTGCGGGCGGCTGAGAAGGCTCGTGTTGAGCTCACGCTCGAACAACTCGGCCGACGGCTCGAGGAGCATCGCGACGTCTTGAGGCGTGTCCTGTTCCGGCTGCCGCCCCGGGAGCCTGGTCAAAGAGGTCGCTACACGACCTCGCCAGATGGCCGCACCGGCTACCTGCGGGCCGTGCCGGTGGTGTCGCCATCGGCGGGCTTCGAAGGAGCGGCGGCGGCGATTGAGCGGATGCGGTCGGTGATCGATGAGCAACAGCGTGCTGCTGATTTCAACGACGTGGAGATCGGCCTGACCGGGATCCCTGTGCTCGAGAGCGACGAGATGGTTCGATCTCAGAGAGATATGACTCGGGCGTCGCTGCTCGCGGCGGTCGGCGTGGCATTGCTGATGGTTGTAGGCTTCGGTGGCGTGCGACTGCCTCTGGTGATCCTGGTCGGGCTCGGCATGTCGCTGGCCTACTCCTTTGCCGCTACAGCTCTCACCATCGGTCACCTGAATATCCTCTCGGTGTCGTTCGCCGTGGTACTGATCGGGCTGGGCGTAGATTTCTCGATTCACTTTCTGGCCCGGTATGTCCAGGTGAGGCAGGAGGCGATTGGCCTGCTGGACGCCCTGGTGGCCTCGGCCTCGGACGTCGGTCCTGGCATCGCCGCCGCCGCGATCACCACGGCCCTGGCATTTGGTTGTGCGTCTCTGACGGAATTCCGTGGTGTGGCCGAACTGGGTTGGATCGCCGGGGCGGGGACTCTGCTTTGTGCGGTCGTGACTCTGTTGGTCATCCCTCCGATTGTCCGGCTGACCGATGCCCGCCTGATGCCGGTTGACTTCGCCGTGCCACTGATGGGCGAGCGGTGGCGGCACCGGGTGTCGGAGCGACCGGTGGTTTTCCTGGTCATGTCGTTGGCAGTGGTCGGTCTCGCGGCGTCTTCACTGGGCCAATGGGAGGACGGGGAGTTTGGTTGGCTGGTGCGTTACGACGACAACCTGCTGAACCTACAGGCCGACGACATCGACTCGGTCAGAGTTCAGCGTCGGGTGGCAAGCGATCCCGATGGCGGTGCGTTGTTTGCCGTGTCATTGTGTCGATCCCTGGCCGAAGCGGAGCAGAGGGCGAGGCGGATGGAGCAGCTGGCGAGCGTCGGTCGCGTGATGCACCTCGGACGGTTTCAACCCGGTTCGGATGAGGCCGCGCTGCGTCGATTGCCCGAGGCACTCGTTTCGAGATACCTCGGTGTCCGGGGAGACTGGCTGCTCCAGGTGTCGCCACGCGAGTCGATTTGGGAACGTGAACCGCTCGCGAGGTTTGTCGAGGACGTGCGGAGCGTCGATCCCGAGGCGACCGGGACGCCATTGCAAAACTACGAGGCGGGTCGTCAGATCAAGCGGAGTTACCAAGTGGCCGCTGTTGTCGCGGTGGGAGCGATCATGGTGGTTCTCTTGCTGGTGTCGCTGGGCGGGTCAAAGGCCGTGGCGATGGTCGTGGCTGGAGGGCTTGTTGTGGCCATTGCCGCCTGGGTTGCTGATCGTGAACAACTTGGTCCGTTTCCCGCGTTGTGGTCCGCCACGTTTGTCGTGACATCGTTGCTGGCTGCTGTCGTGCTCGATGGGCGGGCCGTTCGCGACACGTTGCTGGCCCTGCTGCCTCCGGTTGCCGGTGGTGTGGTCATGCTGGGAGCCATGCAGTGGCTCCGGGTGCCGCTCAATCCTGCCAACCTGATCGTGCTCCCGCTGGTACTGGGGATCGGTGTCGACGACGGCGTGCACGTGCTCCATGATTTCCGGATGCGGCAGGGACGATACGTCATGTCTCCGTCGACAATTCACGGGGTCCTGCTGACGTCTCTCACCTCGATGGTTGGGTTCGGCACGATGATGATTGCCTCTCACCAGGGGCTCTCGAGCCTCGGGCTGGTCTTGCTGCTGGGGGTCGGCAGCTGCCTGCTGGTGGCCCTGGTGCCCCTGCCGGCGATCTTGAGCCTGGTGTCTGGTCGAACCCGGAATCCTCGGTCGGCTGTGCCCATTGAGACCGGGACGGTCTAGAATCGGGACATGGGTACACGCGTCGTCCTGGCCATGAGTGGAGGAGTGGACAGCTCGGTGGCCGCCTGGTTGCTCAAGCAGCAGGGCCACGAGGTGATCGGGCTGTTCATGCGTTCAGGGGTCCACGACGACGACAGCTGCGCACTGCCCATCGTCTCGGCCGGCCCCACTCACCGGCAGGGGTGCTGCAGCGCATCGGATGCCGCCGACGCCCGCCGGGTCGCCGACTCGCTTGGCATCCCCTTCCACGCGCTGAATTTCGAGGACGCGTTCGGTCGCATCAAGGACTACTTCGCCGACGAATATCTCGCCGGCCGCACACCCAACCCGTGCGTGATGTGCAACAACTGGCTGAAGTTCGGCCGGTTGTGGGAGTTCGCCCAGCAGGTCGAAGCCACTCATATCGCCTCGGGCCACTACGCCCGGCTCGTCCCCGACGATTGCTCCGACCGTCCCGCGCTGGTTCGCGGCCGGGACCACACCAAGGATCAGTCGTATGTGCTGTTCGGGCTCGAGCCAGACCTGCTGTCTCGCGTGATCTTTCCGGTCGGTAATGCGACGAAGACAGAAATTCGGGAGACGGCAGAGGAGGCACGATTGCGAGTCTTCGACAAGCCGGACAGCCAGGAGATCTGTTTCGTACCGGACAATGACTACGCGGGATTCCTCAGACGACACCGTGGCGACCTGGAGACCGCCGGCGAGGTGGTGGACACCGGGGGTGCAGTGGTCGGGTCCCACGAGGGCTATGAGCGGTTCACGATCGGCCAGCGGCGTGGCCTGGGGATCGCTTTTGGGGAACCGAGGTACGTGGTGGCCATCGAGCCGGATTCTCACCGCGTCGTGGTCGGTTCCCACGACGACCTGGCGAGAACCGAGTTGGAGGCCGATCGTCTGAACTGGCTCGTCGACGGGCTCGCCGAGTCGCTGGCGGCCCACGAGGGGGCTCAGCTGGAGTGCCAGGCGCAAATCCGGTACCGGCACCAGGCAGCGGCGGCGACGGTCGAGATCACCGGTGAGGACCGTGTGAGGGTACGGTTCAGCGAGTCGCAATTTGGGGTGGCTCCCGGTCAGGCCGTCGTGTTCTATGACGGCGATCGGGTGCTCGGCGGCGGCTGGATTCTCTAACCGGTTCCCAGGCCGGCCAGGTCGTTGCCCGTCGGGGACTGGAACACGCGCAGGTCAAATTGTCCGATCACGCTCAGCAGGTGGTCGAAGATGTCCGCCTGCAATGCCTCGTAGTGTTCCCACCGCTTGTCGAGGCTGAAAACATAGATCTCGATCGGGAGCCCCTCGGCCGACGGGGCCAATTGACGTACCATTTGGGTCATGTCGTTGTTGATGCCGACGTGCCGCTTGAGGTACTCGAGCACGTAGGCCCTGAAGGTCCCCAGGTTCGTGAGGCGACGCCCGTTGATGATCTCCGAGGTGTCGATCCCATGTGTGTCGTTGTACTCGGCGACTTCCGCCTGTTTGGTGTCGATGTAGTCCTTGAGAAACGCGAAACGTCGGAATCGCTCGATCTGTGACGGCGTGCAGAAGTGGACCGAGTTCATATCGATGGCGATGGCTCTCTTGAGCCGCCGGCCGTCCGAGTCCTGCATCCCCCGCCAGTTCTTGAAGGACTCGGAGATCAGGTTGTAAGAGGGGATGGTGGAGATGGTGCGGTCCCAGTTCTGGACCTTGACGGTGGTGAGCGTCACGGAGATCACGTCGCCATCTACTCCGTGAGCGGGCATTTCGATCCAGTCTCCGACCCGGACGAGATCGTTGATGAAAATCTGGAAGCTTGCGACCAGCCCGAGAATCGAGTCCCGGAAGACCAGCATGATCACTGCGGTCAGCGCCCCGATGCCAGCAACGAGGCCCGAGGGATTCTGGCCGGTGATGGCGGCGGTACAAAGGATCCCCCCGATGATCCAAAGCACCAGTTTGACTCCGCCGACAAAACCGCTGATCGGATTGGCCTTCTTCTTGTCGAGCGCGTCATAGACATCTGCCGCAGCATTGAGCAACGCACTGATCGATCTCACGCCGACAATCACCATCCAGGCGGTCGACAGTCTCATCAGGACGATGTCCAGCGCGAGACTCGAGAGGAATGGCTCCGCATAAAGTGGAGCGGCCAGGTAGACGATGACGGCGGGAACGAGCCACGCGAGGCGGTCGAAGAACCCTCGTTCAACCAGCCGGTCGTCCCACTGGGTCCGGGTTCGAGTTGCCATGCGACGGATGATCGCGACCGTCACGTGTCGGGTGATCAGCCATGTGAGCCAGGCGATGATGGCAGTCAGGGCCACAACCGCAAGACGTCCGGTCCATGCCCCGAATTGTTCACCGGGCAACCGGCTGTCCAACCAGGTGTGAAAGTCGTTCACCCAGTCAACCGGGGCGCGGGATGAATGGGCATCCGTTGCAGTCTGCATGTTCGTCATTCGCTTTCTCAGCGATCGGTGCTCGCGGTGGTTGCTGTGGTGGGAGGACTTGTCGAGTCGATCAAGCCCTGGGACTTGATCGACCTCACCAGTTGCCTGGCCACCGGCCCGGCTTGGCGTCCGCCACTGCCGGCGTGCTCGAGTACGACGACGAGAGCGAGTCGCGGCCGGTTTGCGGGGACGTAGCCGGCGAACCAGGCGTGGTCTTCGAGGTCCCCGCCGACCTCGGCCGTTCCGGTTTTGCCAGCGATCGGGACGTCGGGCAAGCGGATCCGCTTGTAACCTGTCCCGCGAGGATCTGAGACGACACGCTCAAGACCCTGGCGGACCTGTTGCAGGGTCGAGGGTGACAGTCCGGCAATTCGCGTGATGGCCGGCCGAGCCCTGTGGGTGAGGGCCTCGGCATCGGGGCCGAGCTCCGAGACGACGTGCGGCGTGACCAGGACGCCCCCATTGGCGATCGCCGCCATCATTCTCACCACCTGCAATGGGGTGGCCGTGATCGGTCCCTGTCCAATGGCCAATTGCATCGTCTCGGCCACCTGGGGATGAGACGGTGGATCGGGCAGTCGTCCGGAGACTTCCCCGGGCAGGTCGATGCCTGTTGGACGTCCGAAACCGAATCGTGCGGCCCAGCGATGCAGGTTCGTGTGCCCCTCGTGACTCGATCGAGCCAACCGCCTGGCGGCATCAAAGAAGAACACATTGCAGCTGCGGCACAGGGCGTCCTCGACGTTGGTCGGGCCGTGACCGAGTCCGAACCGCCGGTAGACGAAGCAGCGGTGCCGGGAGGGATGGTCGAGAAAGCCGCGGCACTCGACCTGGCGTCCGCCGGAGACGAGCCCGGTCTCGAGCATCGCCGTGGCCGAGAGTGTTTTGAAGACAGATCCTGGAGGCAGGGCCATTCCGGTTATCCGGCTGAAAAGCGGACGGCGGGGGTCGTCGACGAGCCGTGACCAAGCGTCGGCGTCCGGCGAGACAGCCTGGTTGAGATCGAAGCGTGGGGCGGAGGCTGCAGCTCGGATGGCACCGTTGTGCAGGTCCATTACGACAATCGCACCACCGTTGGAGCCGGATTGGGTGACATTGTCGAGCAGCTGCTCGGCCTGACGCTGCAGGCCAGGGATCAGGGTCAACTGGATGTCGCGTCCTCTCCGTGGAGGTCTCACGACCCGCTGCGAAATGACCTCGCCGTATCGGTCGGTGACAATCCTCGTTGTTCCCGTCTGCCCCATCAGTACCTGCTCGTAGGTCTTCTCGACTCCACTGGTCCCCAGGGGGAAATGGCTGGTCGCCAGGGGCGAGTGGATTGGAGGTGATCGTCTCGTGCCGATGACATGTGCCGCCAGGTCGCGGCCGCGGTACACCCGATGTGAGCGCTGGGTGATCTGGATGCCGGGAAATTGACGAGGGTGTTCGCTGATGGCGGTTGCCACGTCAAATGACACATCCTCGATCAACGCGTGATAAGCCAGTTCCTCGGTCACCACGATCGGCTCGGTGTGTTGTCGACGTGGCGGGGTCATGAGTGCGACACGCAGGGCACCCAGGACAGACGACGGTTGCTCATGGGGGGGGGGCGATTGCGCGTCGGTTGCCGTCTGCTCGCGCCGTCGGGTCACCGAGGCGACGACGCGTTCCACACGTTTTTGGACGATCCGACACTGTTGGGCAAACTGCCGGTCGGAGAGTCCGCAGAGTCGAGCGAGCCTCGTGCGCACGCGGTCTCGACGGGCCAGTACCTCGTTCCTCGCCGCAGCAACCATGGCCCGGTCGCGTCGGTTGCCTGGAGCCAGTTGCGAAAGCACCTGTGCCCTGACCCAGACGTCATCAGCTGGTGTTTCAATCCAGCGGTAGTGAACCCTGATGGTAAATCGCTGCTGGTCCTCGGCGAGAACCGTGCCATCAGCCGCCAGGATGCGGCCTCCGCTGGTCGGCAGCGGCTCGGTCGTGATCCGGACCGGCGAGCGGCGAACGCCCAGTGTCTCGTCGGGCCTGAGCATGATGTTGGTGACGCGGATTGAGACCAGTGCCAGCGGAGTCACCAGGGCCACCATCAACAGGGTCAGCCGTCGCCGCGGCTGACGATCCCATCGCGTGCCATCCGGCTCGACGGGAGACAGCAGGTGTGTGGTGGGCCGATTGAGCATGCTGATGGGGCGGGGGGGCTAGTGGGCCAATGGGGCGGGCAAGAGCAGCCTGGTGATCGAGCGGCGGACCCGCGCGAGCGTGGCGAGCCCGGCGAGCGTCAGCGCGGCGGTGACGACCGCATTCCCGGCCGTGGTTACCAGCAACGGGGGCCAGGTCGAGCTCACCCATTCGACAAGTGACATGGGCTCGGGGGACGAGAACATGGCCAGGGCCGCGTAGAGGACCGGAGAGAAGCCGTCGATGCCGCCTGTTACCAGCAAGCAGATCATCGACGTGGCGCCGGTCGACGTCACCGGTCGATCCTGCCACGACGCGGGCAGCAGGCTGACGACCAGTGTGGCCATCACCAGCTGCACGCCCAGGACCGACTCGCCGTGGAGGCAGTCACCCAGGAAGCCCAGGCTGGCAGCCCAGATCACGACTGCCACTCCCTGCCGGTCGGCCACAGCCAGGGCGAGGACGATCCAGAGGGGACGTATCGAGAGAGGACCCCACGCGAGTGCGGCAGGTGCGGTCGATTCGACCAGGACGGCGACATAGGCCAGGGCCGCCAGGAGGGCCTGCCTGAGCAAGGAGGAAGGTGTCACTGCGCCAGGACTCCAGGGACTTGGGTGCGATCAGGATTGAGTCGACGTGTGAGAATTTCGACGCGAACCAGCGCCGGCAGGTCCACGGCCGGCTTCACGCGGATCTCCCAGTGGGGTGCGCCGTCACCCAGGTTCGCGGAGATCACGGTGCCGTAGTGCATCGCCCAACCGTCGGGCGCATCACGGCCATCGGTCAGGACGATGTCGCCGACGGCAACGGTCGCTGTGCTGGGAACCAGCCCCAGGCGGCACGTGCCGTCCCCGTTGCCCTCGAGTAATCCTCGCGACAGGCCGACCAGCTTCTGTGGCGAGGTGCCTGAAAGCCGAACGAGACGTGCTCGACCACGGAATCGTGGATCAGTCAACGGTTGCAAAGTCGATGTGAAGCGGGCCACTCGCTTGATGCGGCCGGCGACCCGGCGCCCCGCGTAGACAGGCTGACCGGTGGTCAATCCATCTTCGAGTCCCCTGTCGACGATAGCCAGGTGGCCTGTGCCAGGATCAGCAGTGCCAGCGAGAACAGGCGTGTCGAGGTCGTCCGTGATCACCAGGTTGTCTCGTAGCACTCCTCCAGTCGCGTCGAGCATGCGGCCGGCTCGCCAGTCGTCGATCGTCTCACGACCGAGCACACGTGCTGCCACGAGGTGGGTTGTGAGCAGGCGAGGCGGCAGTGGCAATGCGTGGCCCTCGTGTTGGGATGCTGTCCGGACGTTCGTGGCACCGCCAGGCGGGGCCTGGTTGGGCCCGGACTCCTCGAGTCGCAGGTACGCGATCCTCAGGCGGCGGATTTCCAGCTTGGCACGGGCGAGCTGGCGGTCAGTGGTGCTGGCAGCCAACCTGGCGTGTTCATTCCGCGTAAACCACGACCAGTCCGAGAAGGCCTGTTTGACGCGCAACGCACCCTCTTGCCCGGGACGCAGAAAATCCATGACGGTGCCACGGATGGTTCGAACTGCCCAATGGGGCAGACAGCTGAGTACGGCTCCGGCCAGCAGGCAGGACAACAGGGGTTTCCAATGTCTCGATGCTGCCACGGCCACGATTCCGATCGAGCCTAGAGATCGCTGTCGGTGTCTTCGAAGGCATCTCGCCATTGCGAGAGGTGTTCGAGACAGATGGATGTACCACGGGCGACAGTGGTGAGTGGGTCATCAGTGACCCGGACCGGGACTCCCAGTTGGTCCGTCAGCAGACGGTCGAGTCCACGCAGCATGGCCCCTCCTCCTGTGAGCACCATGCCGGTGTCGACGATGTCAGCGGCCAACTCGGGCTGACACTGTTCGATCACATTGCGGATCGCGCCGAGGATGGCCTCGAGGGGTTCACGAAGAGCCTCCCGGAGCTCCTCGCTGGTGACGACTGCCTTCCGAGGAACCCCGCTGATCGTGTCGACGCCGCGGATCTCGGTGGTGCGTTCCTGGTCCAGTGGGAAGGCACTGCCGGCCTCGATCTTGATAGTCTCCGCCGCCTGTGAACCGATCCGCAACGAGAAATGCTGCTTCATGTACTCGACGATGGCCTCGTCCATTTCGTCACCGGCGACGCGGATCGAGCGGCTGACAACGGTCTCGGCCAGGCTCAGGATGGCGATCTCGGTGGTTCCCCCACCGATGTCGCAGACCATGCTGGCCATCGGTTCCGAGATCGGCAGTCCGGCGCCGATGCCGGCCGCCTTCGATTCGTCGATCAGGTAGACGCGTCCAGCGCCGGCTCGTTCGGCACTGTTGAAGACCGCACGTTTTTCGACGGGGGTGATTCCACCTGGCACGGCGATGACGACACGGGGTTTGAGCAGGTGATGTCGACTGGACTTCTTGATGAAGTACTCGAGCATCGCCTCACAGAGTTCAAAGTCGGTGATCACGCCGTCTGCCAGAGGGCGGACGGCGGTGATGGTCTCGGGCGTTCGTCCGATCATCTGCTTGGCGAGTTTGCCGACTGCGGTGCCCTTGCCGAGCACTCGTCGCGTGCCCTTTTCCAGCGCCACAACGCTCGGTTCATCCACCACGACGCCTTCGCCCTGGACAGCGACCAGGGTGTTGGCCGTACCCAGGTCGATCGCCAGGTCGGGGCAGATCCACTGTCGGAGTCGATGAAACATGGAGTCGGGTTGAAGACGGAACGGATCCGTGGAATGAGCCCGCATGGCCTGGTGTGGTGGGTGATCGTGACAGTTGTGACTCGCGGGCAGCAGGTTGTAGTTCCGATCGAGACCTCGCTGCAAGACGTAGCCGGGTTGGTCAGAACGCCACGGTCGCTGCTGCTGGCCTGGTAGCCGCGGTGGTGACAACGCGGACGGTCGCTGATGACTCGTCGAAACTGTTACCAGTTTCGCGACGTTGCGATTCGCCACGTTCAGTTCACGCGGCCGATGGGCTCCCTGTCGCCCGATCGACGGCATAGAATCGAGACCCATGGCTGCTTCACCAGAAGAGCACATCATGAGTCCGGGCACGCAGATCTCTCCGACCGCCGCGCTGTCTCAGCGAGGGACCGCCGTGGTCACCGGGGCGGCTGTCCGGATCGGACGGGCGGTGGCCATGGACCTCGCCCGACAGGGGTTTCGGACCGTCGTGCACTTTCGCGATTCCGCATCTGAGGCCGAAGCGACGGTGGCTGACATCGCGGCAGCTGGTGGCCAGGCGATGGCCGTGGCAGCTGATCTTCAGCAGCCTGAAGAGGCTGTTCAGAGGATTTGGGAACAGGCCACAGGCCGTTTTGGGCCCGTCACGCTGCTGGTCAACAATGCCGCGATCTTTGAAGGTGGAGGCCTCGGCGAGACGGATTCCCTGACGTGGGAGCGGTTGTTTGCCGTCAATCTGCGTGCCCCGTATGTGCTCTGTGAGCATTTCGCGACTGAGCTGGGAGACGACGAGACCGGACAGATTATCAACCTGGTCGACTGGCGTGGCTTGCAGCCGGACCCCGAGCGACTGGCCTATTCGCTCACCAAGCACGGGCTCGTGGCACTCACGAAAACTCTGGCCGAATCCCTGGCGCCACGTATCCGGGTCAACGCGGTTGCACCCGGTCCCGTTTTGCCGGCGCCCGGGGCAGACCCGAATGAACTGGCACACGCAGCTTCCGTTTCACCGCTGGGCCGGACAGGCGGCCCCGAAGATGTGGTGTCCGCGGTCAGATACCTGGTCGATGCACCGCTTGTCACTGGCGAGGTGATGGCCGTAGCGGGTGGGTCGCAGTTGCCGCCGGCGCGGATGTCCCTAGGATGAACCGCTCATCCCGGAATGCCTGACAGAATTCTCCATCAAGAACACGCGGCCTCATGTCCGACCTCATCGAAATCCACGACCTGATGGTTCGCGCCATCGTTGGAATCAACGACGACGAGCGCGTCAACAGGCAGGACGTGGTCATCAACCTCTCGCTGGCAGTGTGCACGCGCGAATCTGGTCAATCCGACAACATCGACGACACGGTCAATTACCGGTCTTTGGCGAAGCAGGTGATCGAGCTGGTCGAATCCTCGGAGTATTTTCTGGTTGAGAAGCTGGCTTCCGAGATTGCCTGGCTAAGCCTCCGGTTTTGTGATGACATCGAGCGAGTGAAAATCTCTGTCGAGAAACCTGGTGCGGTTCGCTTCGCCCGATCGGTTGGCGTCACGATTGAACGCACGCGTGATGATCTCGCCAACCTCGACGCATAACGTGCGTCCCCGCGAGATTTTCGCTTCGGCCCAATTCGCGCTTGTCACCGGGGGGGCGGCCGTGCCTAGCATGGAAGTACACCATGAGGCGGCCTCCCAGAGATGATCGATGCCATTTATTCGTCAACACTGCGTGTTCTGCATCACCAAGGCGCTGGTTCCCAGCCGCCGTCGGTGGTTGGACGTGATCCTGATGTGCCTGCTCGTTCGCCGATACCGCTGCCCGCACTGTTTCGAGGGCTACATGAAGTTCCTCGTCTGGCGGATCCGCAGTCCTATCGGTTGAGCTGCTGTAGCAGCCGCAGGAGTTGGAGCAATTCGCTGTTGCGGCTCTTCTTGCGGATCTGGAGGTTCCACGCCGGTGTCCAAGACGTCGTCTTGACGCGGAATCCCATTTTCCTGAGTCGACGGTGAAAGTCCGGCATGTGGGCGGCCCCATAAAAGACGCCCAGCTTCCGCTTTCCGCCGGCTACTTGCCGGGCAAGCACTTTCATCGCCGCGATGTTGCGGTCCTGGATCAGCAGTTGATCCAGCGTCTGGCCAACACCGCCATTGGGGCCCATGTCGACCATCTGCTGAGCCATCATCCGCTTCATGCGTGTGGGGCCGTTGGGGTCGAGCATCAGTGTGATGAGGTCGACGTCTTGGGCCGCCTGTCGTTTGCCGTCCTTGGCCGCCCTGGCCTGGGCGGCGTTCTGCTGACGGATCATGTCGGCAAGAACCCCGAGCGTGATGGTCAAGGCGTTGTCACCGCGTTTCTTCATCGCTGCGGACATCTGTTCGGGCGAGAGATCCGCGTGGACGAAATTCTTCTTCGTGTAATCGATTTTCTCCAGCTGGTGTTCCAGTTCGAGAGATTGCTTCATCGCGTTCTGCAGGAAGCCCGCCGGATTGTTGGACGCAGCACGCGACCCCTTGGGCGGCCGGACGCCCTTGGGGGCCACCAATTCGTAGAGCAGCGCATCGTACTGTTCAAACTGCTTGTTGAGCGCGGCGTAGTAGGTGGCCTCGCCGACATGCACGGCGCCAATCATGTCGACGGTGACAAGCCGTTTGCGTTTGCTTCCCGATCGTGACTTCACACGCTTGGTGTATGTCACGGTCGCCGTTTCCATCCTCAACGGTTCCTTCGTCTTTGCGTCGTGTACGATGCGAATGAACTCGGGAACGGCTGTTGCCTGCTTGGCGCGTGTTCCTGCGTGGCGTGGCGATGCGGGTTTTTCTTTCGCGGCGTCTGGTGGAGCGTTGGCCAGCAGCGGGCCCGAGGCCAACAGGAAAGCCAGGCTGGTCACCATCCAGGGCCGCCAGTGATACGGCGGGGCGGCTGAGTTGAGACGAGAGGGCTGGTTCATGGCAAGCGTGCCTGTAGACGAGCGGGACAATACCGATCTTGCTTCTACCTCACTTCAACAACTGGCGAGCCTGGAGACAAGATCCCGGTGGTGATTCGCCGCTTCGCCGGGGATCTTGCACGTCTGTCACTCAGTCCGACAGAGATGCCATCAGCCGTCGTCGTGATCGTGTTCTCGCCGCCAAACAAAAATGTTCGCGGTCAGCATGACGCGATGTTCCAGAACCTCAGCCAGTTTGTCGGGACTGATCCCGTTACTGGTTTGAACACAACTCTCATCGATATCATGCGACCGCAGGCACCACTCACAGCAATGAGACATCCCATGATCACAACGAACTCTCAACACCGCCGGTGGTCGGTTTCGATGGCAGTGATCGCGTGTGGATTAATGCTCGGCTGCCAGGAATCCAACCGCGCTCCGATCGCACCACCGGCTGTGAAAGCACCGGGAGACACTCCGCAGACTACCCCGGCGGCAGAATCAACAGGCGTTTCAACCGCGTCATCCTCGCGAAAGGAAACGAGCCGGCAAGAGCCTCGAAAGTGGGTTCTCCATGCCTGGGACGGGGTCACAATGTGGGCCACGATCTTGAACGTGGACTATTACGACACACCCAACCGCGAGATTCCTGGGCCGCCGGAGAAATTCAGCAAGCGGATTCTCGAGGAACTGATTGATGAAGAGGCGGCGGCGAATGTTGACGCGATCAGCTACTGCCTGTTCACCGCGTTCTGGAGCGACATCCCCTCCTCGAAGGTCACCGAGTTGTTTCCCTGGCGTCCGCCGGGAATGGACGAGGCAGGCGTGGATTGCCTGGAAGTGCTGATCGATCGCTGTCACCACCACGGCATGCAGTTCATCGCCGACATCCGCATGAACGACCGGCACGGGGGACCTCGCAAGGGACTCGCCAAGGAGCACCCCGAGTGGGCACTGCTCGGTTCGGGGAACGACTTCGCCATCCAGGGCGTCCGCGATGCGATGCTGACCTTCAGCAGCGAGGTCCTGGACACCTATGAGGTCGACGGACTCGAGTACGACTACATGCGGTGGTGCCACATGTTCCAGCCCGGACAGGGCAAGCAGAACGCCCACTTGCTGACCGACTTCACCCGACGGACCCGGAAATTGCTCGACGAGGCGGCGAAGCGACGGGGATGCCAGAGACTGGCACTGGGCGTACGAGTCCCCCAGAACATCCAGGAGTGTGATTACCTGGGGTTCGACCTGGCGACCTGGATCAAGGAAGAGCTGGTCGACTACGTCGTGCCGTCCGACTTCTTCCACTCGGACTCAAACATGAAGACCGAGGATTTCGTCAAGCTGGCCGCAGGCACCAACTGCAAGATCTATCCCGCCATTCACCCGATGATCTCGATGGACGGACCCAACGAACACTACCGCCTGATGAGTTTGCCCAACTATCGGGCTGCGGCACAGAACTTTTACGGTTTTGGTGCCCACGGCATTTCACCCTACAACTACCAGCGGGCTTTTGGCAGACGTGCCACGGCTCATCGAGCGTCGTCCAGCCCGGCCTGGATGTGGCCGGCCTCATTGGGCTGGCTCCGAGAACTGGGGAATCCCAACGAGGTTCAGCAGCGAGACCGCCACTACCTTTTTTATTCGATCTACAAGAAGCCACGGAAATCACCCACCGGCTTCTCGAACGATGACAACATCTACCTGGACCGTGGCACCCCCGTGCTCGAGGGTCAACGTCGTTTCCGGATGGCCGAGAACTTCAACAACCAGAAACTGCGGACAACGATACAGTTCAAGGCCATCGGCCTGTCGCGTGATGACTCGTTGAAGATCCGCATCAATGATGTGGAAGTCCCCATTGATTACATCAGCCGCGTGCATGACCGGAACGGACAAAACGTTTACGAAGGCGACACGCTCCCTCCCTTTGACCTGTTCGTGATCGACATGAACTGGGAAACGACTGGCCGCCAACAACCTCTCACCTTCGGCGACAACCGGCTCTCGGTCGAGTTGGTCCCGGCAGACGGTGTGACGGGAACCACGCCTTTCCGATTTGTCGAGATGGTCCTGGGCGTGCAAGCCGACGATCAGAATGGCGTCAGCAACGTTGACCTCAACGGGTACCTGGACGACTTCGCAGCGTGGTCACGAATTCTCAGCGACGCCGAGTTCCGGGCAGTCCGTGAGCAGGGATTGCAGGGAGTCGGCATTGGCAGCCTGAAGGCCGACGCACCCAACCTCGCCAACGATCTGCAGGTGCTCTACGAATTCGAAAAGGCGGGCGACCCGGGATGGAACAGTGCCACGAACGGAAAGTCTGCCAGCCAGGTCGGGCCGTCGGGGGCCCTGGTCGCGCAGGACACAAGGTCACCTCGCATCGGCACGGGCGCCGGCGACTTCACCGCGAACGACGCAACCTTGAAGGTTCATCCTGGTGACATGAAACGCCTGATGAGCGACGCGACCGGCGACCTGACGTTCTCGTACTGGTTCAAGGCGACATCGCGATCGGCAAACCACACGGTCTGGGGAATGTCCAACGAGCCGATCCCGTCTCCGCGATTCAGCACCAACCAGTCCAAGGCGATGCTGGCCACCCAGACGATCGAGGCGGTAACGTCCGGCCAGTCCCTGCTCGGGCTTGTCAGGCCTGGAGAAAACAAGACGGCCCGGACCGAATCGTCGCTCATCGACGGCAAGTGGCATCACCTGGCCGTGACAATCGACCAGGACCCTGCCCGCGGCCTGGTCACCGGGCAGATGTTCATCGACGGAAAACCGGGAAGCAAGGCCGTCCTGGGAAGCCAGGCCACGCGTCTCGGTTCCCGTCGGGTGAGCATCGAGGAACTGGAATGCTACGTGTACGTCCGCAAGTAAACCGTAGTCTCCACCGGAACCAAGCGTGCCGGAGTATTTCGCACGGTTCAGGCTTCACGAGTGGGTTGACCTGTCACTCACGCTGAACATGGACAGGAATCCAGGTTCCCGGACTTCCACCGGCAATACAGACCCATCCCAGGACGATTCGCGTTGAGCGACGGGTGCCTTCAATGGGCCGACACACCACGTCGTCCAGGAAAAACTGCGAGTCGCCACCCACGGATTGGACGCCGACAAAAGGTGTCGAACCGGCCACGACTGAAAACGACATCGTCACCTGGGTCCATCGTGAAGCAGACACCGTTGTGCCGTATTTCAGTGTCTTCCCGTCGTTGACGATCAGGCGGCTTGTCCCCTTGGCTACAAAGAGCCAGCCACTCAACCGGTAAGTCTGTCCCGGCGGCGCCTGTCTGAGGTACTGACGCACCCCCGCCCCTCCGCTTCCGACCACCTTGAGCGCGTGCCGGCCGCCGTGAGCCTGTTCCCGGCTCTTCTCGTTCAACCGTGGCGTGCCGTATTTTTTCCAGGGTGAGGTCGCCTGTTCCATGCTTCCGTTCTTGATCACGTCTTTTCCAAGCAGGGCCGTTCCCGAACTTGACGGCGATCGGTTGAACCGAAACGCCCCGCGAGACCAGCGACCAACCTTGGGTGGCCCATCGCTGGTCGTGACACTGCGACCGTCGACAACCGTGCCAGGATCGTCGGTGTATTCGACGTCCACCAACCCGGTTCCAAACATGCGATAATTACGACCGATGTGGTTGGAGCGACAACCGGGATCCAGCTTGACCCGATCGACCGGTGCTCGCCCATCCTCCCGGGCGACCCAATTGTCGGAAATCACGCAGTTCTTGGCACTGACCCTGGCCAACGACCGAACCAGTGCGTGAGCCTTGGAGGTCTTTCCGCTGAGAGTCTCCCCCGACTTGAACACTCCGGACACCTCGCGGAGCATGAGTTTCTTCGGGCGAGCCAACCAGGCCCGATAAGGTGCGGGAATGGGAAGTTCTTTGCCGAACAGGGGATCGGCCTGCACGAGAGAAACGACCCCGGTCGCTCCCGACTCGCTTCCCGTGACCGTCTCGCCCAGTTCGAATTCGCCTGTCTTCTGTTGGACTTCGATTCGCGTTTCGGAAGCCAGGTGTATCACAAACTTGGGTCGGACAGGCTTTGTGCCTCGGGTCGAAATCCGACACCTGGTGATCATGACACTGCGACTCGCGATGCGAACGGCGTCGTAGATGTGTGGTCCCAACGACACGGGCTTGTTGTTGGTCTCGATCCACATCCGCTCGACGACAACCGGCGTGCCCGCCATGTCAGAAACAACCAGTCCCTCGCGGGCGTTGAGTTCGGCATCACAGTCGAGTAACCAACAGCCGCCCGAGAGATCCGTCCTGGTCACACAAAAACCACGTCCCAGGTTGGCGATGCTGCGGCAACATGAAATTCGTGTTCCATTGCAGTCCGAGATATAGAACCCGTCGCCACCATTTTCTGCCGAGATGCAGTTGGAGATCTCAAAGACCTGGCTGTGATCCAGGAAGATCCCGTGAGACCGGGTGCGGCGAACTCGCAGGAATTCCAACCGTGAATCCTGCTCATTGAGATGAAAGGCGTGAATCCCGTAGGTGGCTTTTTTGTTGCCATCCAGTGCCAGCCTGGAAATGACCATCCCTGTCCCACGGAGATACAACAGCCTGTCCATGTCAGCCGCTGCCTTCAGCACGGTGTGCTGGGCTCCTGCCCCGACAATTTTCAGTCCGTGCGTCGTCACGTGGATGGGTGCCTTGATCAGAAACGTTCCCCTTGGGAACAGGAGAGTTCTTCCAGACTTGATCGCGGCGGCCACACCAGCGTGAACGGCAGCCGTGTCATCAGCCATTCCGTCGCCCCTGGCACCAAACGATCTCACGTCCAGTGGCCGCCCGTCATCCGGATCAGCTGCTGCCACCCCCGGAGGCCCACCGGCACAGATCGAGGTGGCCAGGATCGCGAGCAGAGGCATCCTCGATACCAGCCGACCTCTCGACGCCGCGTTCCAATCGGGTGTTTGTCTCATCGCTTTCTCCACCGCCTTCGGGGAATGCCGATTGCCGTAGTAAACGAGCTCATATTCCGTCGGTTCGCCAGCCAGTCCCGGCGTCCATGTCTCGCAGGGCACAAAGGACGTGCTCCGGGTGCAGCCCTTTGGCGATGGCCTTCGACATGTCGTGTGACCAAGGAATGGTAGATCGACCGACAATCCAGCGATTGTATTCGACCGGTGCACACCGTGACCAACATGACCTCCAATGCCAGCAGCAGGGACACGGGAAATCCAAGGTCCCCCTGGAAACATGGGCGGGGTAGCGGTTATTCACATTCCCTGAGCTTCCCCACGCTGTAACTGAGAAGAAAGACTCACAGGCGATCGTGTCGTCGTCGAGTGCTGCGCTGAGCACGTCGATGTCGTCGTCACCATCGTCGGCCGCCCCGCCGATGCCCAGGTTGCCGGCACTACTCAGTCGCAACCGGGCGTAGGTGGTCTCCGGTTTACGACGCACCCGATCCTCCCCGCCCCAGCCCCGGCGTTCAACTCACCGGCGGTAACCGTCAGATCCGAACCACGGTACCGCCCGTCGCTCGCGGCGTGACGCCGGTTATCGTGGGGGCGGTGGGCGTTCGAATCACGGCATGTGAGCCCCCAAACGAAGGGGGAAGTTACCCGGCAGGCTGGTGACTCATGGATGTCAGTGATACCCCGAATCACGACGATCTTCATCTCGGTCGTGTGGACTTCGGGATTCGGCAGATGTGGGATAAGATCCGCTGTTACGTAACCTTCCGCCCGAAAAAGTGAAACCGATTCAGGAGCATCACCACGATGAGTATGGGCGATCTTCATGATATGCATGGAGCATTACAGAGACACCGGACCAATGAAATGCTCTCGCGGCAGAACGAACTGCTCGAGGGGATTGCCAACGAGACGGCTCGAAAAGCCCGTTTACCGAAATGCCCAGCGTGTAAGTCCCCACTCGAAGACGGTGCCACTCTATGCCCCTCCTGTCGATCGGAATTGGTTTGGATCAAGTTGCAGAACACGACGTGGATAAGCGAAACCCCGATCAACGACAATCTCGCCACGTTGCATGCCGACACAATTCATCGCATCCAACGCGAGTTCCGTAACCTGACCGAAGAACTTGGCAACTCAATCAAAAGTCTTGTCCTCGCATACCAAGAGTTGTCGAATTACTCTTCACTCGATCAGGACCTTGCTGACGCAAAACAAGCGCAGAAGGCTCTGGACGCGCGGACACCGTTGAACACCGTAATAATTACTCTGGTGATCGCGGTCTTGCTCTGGCTGGGGATTGGCACAGGTATCATCTGTAGTGGTTACGGCTTCTACAACACTGCATACAACCAACTTGAAGCGACCCGTGTGCTCCAAGATCGTCTCATTCCGATGTTTTGGTGGACCGGAGGCCTGGTTGCTGTTGGCTGGGTGGTGTACATCGCCAATCACCTCGTTGAACGAAGAACTGCGCACGCTGTAGTCAGAAATCTTCCGGAAGGCTCCGAATCTCTGAGCACAATTAGTGATCTATTGGATCGCAGTACAATCATTCTTGAGACTTTCGATGCTCGCCGTATTAACGTGTTGTCGCTGTTGCGAGATGTGTCCACCATCAAACAAGCGGGTGCCAACCATCAGGTGTCACTGGCCGCAACCGTTCTTCCGACAGAATGTGCGGAGTCTCACCTGGCTACTGGTGTCAAACATTTCATACCGACAAGAAACGACGATTGGAGTAAATATCGGACTTGGGGGCCACAACTTCGTCAAGCAATAGAACATCTCAAGGTCTTTCGCCCTGATATCGTTGTGGATATTAGCACTGTCCGCGAAGCGAACTCCGACAATGCTGCTCTATCCGTCGGTTACTTCATCAAGAGGTCAGATCAAGTGAAGGGGCCACTGACGTACGAAGAGGTCATTCAGCTAAAGAAGGCCGGAAGACTTCGCCGTGAGGACAAGATTCGCAAAGGCAAGAACGGCAAATGGCGGACTGCTTCAGAGTTATGGTCGAAGAAGAAGGGCTAACACGCATCGATTCTGGGGGCTGAACATCTTCCTTGCCTGAATGGGGTATTTGCCCACCCCAGCCCCGGCGTTCAACTCATCGGCGGTAACCGCCTACTCTTCCCCAGCGCTCGAGTTGGTCACTTCACCGTGAAAGTCGGAATTCCACTCGAGCTGGTGCTTGGTCAAGGTCTGTGCTTTCGGAGGCAACTTCTCCCAAACTTCGCGATCAATCGGATAGGCATCCATCGTGAGCCGACCGACCCACCAGGGTTGATAATTGCACGCGACAGCGACGCGAGGCTCCTGGGTCTGGTTCGCACCGGCCGCGTGCCAGACTGTGTTTGGCACCACGAGAACGCTGCCGGGCGGAGCGCAACAGTGAACCTGTCCCTCCAACGCTTCCTGGGTTGCCGGCGGAAGGTGGCGAAAGTGTTGGCTTCCCGGCAACACGCGTGTCGCACCGGTCTCTTCACGGAAAGGCGTCAGCATCCAGATCGTATTGACAATGATCGGAAAGTCCGGCAGTGGACGGGATTGGTTGAGTTGTCCCATGGGTGAATCCATGTGCCACCAACCGGGATCCGACCCTGCATGAGCAACCAGACCATCGACGCTTCCTAAAAGGATCTGCTGTTCCGCCGGCCAGGCAAACGCGTTGGGAGCTGGCTCGGTGCGACCACCGAGCAGGTGTCGTGCAAGTTCCAGCACTGTCGGGTGCATCGCGAGCTTGAGGAACCGCTGGTCATGATTCAGCAGACAGACGACGAATTCGTATCCCGAAACACCGGGCGCACGTGTGGGTGAGCTCAACACCAGCTCGGCCAAGTCGGCCGCTTCCGATTCGCTAACGGCGTTTTCCAGCACGACGCAACCATCGGAAGTGATTGCCTCAATGGCGTGTTGGACATCATCTGATGCAACGTATTGCATTACGTCTCTCGATCCATTCTTTTCGACCTTCGCCGGCTCGCTGCAGTTCTTTACAGGCCTGAAAGTCCTTCTCGATGATCTGCTCCGGTTTCGCGTTGAGTGTGAGGACGTGGCGACCTTCTTCGCCAACACGAATACTCCATCGCCTCCTGGAACCAACGCAGTCTCTCCGCTCCAGGTCCGGCGGTCAGCCCGTTGGCTTTGTTTGTGTCCTCAGAAACAAGTCGGCGACCGCCAACTCACTGTGTCAACTGGTTGATAAATGAAACCGCCTTCGAGCGGATGTTTCCCAGGTCTTCTGGTGGGCGTTTTTGCGCCTTCCATGACTTTTGCTGCCTTGGGTTCTCACCTTTCAGTTTCGCCAACCACTGGCTGGCCTCGCGGGCGGTGTCGGTTGTGCCGGCCTTTTTGATCGCCTTCTCGAGCGTGGCCATGTAACGGACATCGTCGACACCCTCGCGGAAGCCCTCCCACTGCATCGTCCCGACAACACCATTCACCGTTGGGTAGGCGAAGCAGTGGTCGCGGAAACGTTCGCTATCGAAGTCGTTCCAGATATGGCCGTAGGCATACTGGTACGCAAAAGTCATGGCACCGTCGTAGTCCGCTTTCCACAGTGCCAGGCCGTAGTTGTATCGATAGAGCAATGGCTCTTCGACACCCGCCTGGGGATTGCTGTAACTGAAGATCTCCGACCCAACGCTGTGCCATTGTTTGGCCTTCTCCGGCTGCACTCCTCCGGACCAGACCGCCACGTTGAGCAGGCTCCCCATGATCTTGAACGGATCCTCTTTCCACGCCGAAGCAAACATCTTCCCCCCGGCCTTCTGGGCGTTTGCCCAGGAAGGCTTCTGGACACGGAGCGGACCACCAGACGCCTCGTCCAGGCCGTAGAGATAGATGTCCTTGTAGCCATGGCCATCAGTGAGTTTTCTCCAGAGCTTGACCATGGTCGCAGCGCCGGCCGGAGGACCGGGTGGCGAGAGAATGAACAACTTGTCGTTTGGCAATCCCGCCTTCTTCCGCAATTCCAGCGAACGTGACACGAGACCGCTTTGACGCGTTTGCCACAGGTTGGGATAGCGGACACCGTGCGCCAGCATGTCGCGAGTTTCCGCCAGGTACTGTTCTTCCGACTTGTAGTGCGCCGCAATCGTGCCCTTGGAGCTGTTGGGGTCCAGCTTGCCCGAATAGTAGATCGAGTAAGTTTTCTGAGACCGAGCCAATTCGAAGGCGTGCACGGTCACTTCGATGGGAATGTCGACTGGCGTGATGCCCTGGGCGGACAGTCGAATTGAGCCTCGGTATTTCCCTGCTGCGGCATCTGCAGGGACGTGCAACCTCAGCCAGAATTGCTTCAGCGTCTTGCCGGGAATTGTCACCGGCTGCAACGTCGAGGCGTCAATCGGACGCAGTTCTTCCAGGGCCTTGGGATCCTTGCCACTGGCCGGCAGATATTTCGTCGAACCGTCCTCATTCGTACTTCGCACGGAATTGGTTTGCTTCCTGGTGTCCACCTTCACGAGCGCGTCATCCTTGAGCAGCAACTCGGGCACCAGTCTCTTGACGCCGTCATGGAACATCACGTCGCGACCTGCCTGGTACCAGCACTTGACCACAAACAGATCGAACCGCGACTTCGGCAGGACGTGTTTCCCGAAACGAAAGTCGTTGATTTCCAGTCGCACGTTCTCCAGGTCCTGTGGAGCGTAAACCGCAAATGAGGCAGACTCGTATTCACTGCGACATGCTGACAGGCTGAGTTGGCCCCCCGCCTTGCCGGGTACATCCGGAAAACAATCTGGCAACGTTCGCACGTTAGTGATCGTGTTGAGCCGGTAAACAATCGGTTGCCTGCCATCGCGTTTGCCGGATTCGGCGACGTTCTCCGCCAACGCATTCCGGTGCGGCAGTGGACACGCAATCAGTCCCAGGATCGTACTCACGACCAGCAATTCGAGACTCGCGGCACAATTCGTCTTGTTCATTTGCAAGTGCTCCTCGCGACCGAGTTGAGTGGTTCATTCCAAAACACTTTCCAGTGAATCGCCATGAGTGCGGCGGTCAACACACTCCCGACGGCGGTGTCTCACATCACTGCCACGTGCCCGTCTATTTCTTCTCCACCGCCGCATTGATGGTTGCGGGGGAGAGCTTGGCCCCCTCCATACACAGGTTGACGTGGCCATTGGGCGGGACGGGCTTGCCGTAATAGTCGCGATGGGGTCCAAAGTAGGTGGTCTTGTCTCTGAAGTGCGTATAACGCAGAACATTGATAATCGAAATCGTCACCGCCCCGCGTTTGAACTCTGGAAGGATATCGTTGTAGATGTTCGCACCGCGCAAGAGAAAACCCCTGTTTTACAGGGGGCTGCCTCGGAGTGCGACGTGGCACTCGCTACCCTCGGACACCCGCACGGCGATCCTGGCCATCGTCGAGGCCGCTCACGGGCGGTAATCGCCAGATCCGAACCACGCGCCCTGGCGTCAGGACGTCAGAGTTATAACGTGGTTGCCGGCACGCCGTTTTGCCATCCCACCGCCACATTGATACGCTGAGCCGTTTGCGGGTCCGCTCCCTGCCCGTGCGGATGTTTCCACCGTGGACCGTGTGTGCAACCTTTCACTGTCGTTGCAGTTGTGCAGCGTCGTCGAAATATCAAGGAGCAAGTCATGGCACAATGCCCAAAATGCCAGCGAACGACAACCGTCTGGAGCAGAGATGCCTTGAGTGGAGTCTGTTGGCGTTGCCGTAATCAGGCTCCGGCTGTCCGATTGGGGTTGGGATCATTATTCGCAATTTTCGTGGTCTTCCAATTTGCAGTCTGGAACTCGTCGACAGGAGTGCCACACGCGACCTCTGCTCAAGTTGGCAATCTGCGGGATCAAGTTACTTCCTTGGAGCACAGAATCAAGAAGCTACAGTCTTCTGTCGACAGTTTGCTTGAATCAGACTGACCAACCTCAGCCCCGGCGGTAACCGCCAGATCCGAACCACGGTACCGCCACTCGCTCGCGGGGGGACTCCGGTTATCGCGGGGTCCGGCTTCGAGATGACGGCTACTTCTCGATTTTGCAGTTGGGGAGAGTGAGCTACTCCCAAATCTTGTACCACCCCTAATGAGAGAGTTTCGGGTCAGTGGTAGTGCTGTGTTCTGGGG
>MDTE01080541.1_pt1 | contig 28679 bp, 25 predicted proteins | sample 811231 | NCBI WGS metagenome assembly MDTE01 (sample SAMN05326651, study PRJNA326480) | marine metagenome | isolation source: seawater | place: Indian Ocean: Red Sea | collected 2010 | reverse complement strand
GATTACGGTTATGGGGGATTTGCAGGACTCACTGAAAATTGGGATCTGAACAAACCTGTTATCGCCGCCCTAAACGGTCTAGCAATTGGGGGAGGGTTTGAACTCGCCATGGCCTGTGATTTAATTATTACTTCTGAACATGTTGAATTTGGCCTGCCCGAAATGCCTCTTGGAATGATCCCAGATGCAGGTGCAATCCAACGACTGCCAAGACGTATTCCTTATAATATTGCTATGGAAATGTTTTTAATGGGACGAAGAATGGGGGCCAAGGAAGCAGAACGTTACGGTCTTATCAATAAAGTAGTCAAGAAAGAAGAGTTATTGACCGTAGCCCGCAGTTGGGCAAATCAATTGACGGAAGCGGCCCCCCTTGCGCTTCAAACTGTTAAAGAAGTTTTGCGAAAAATCGAATGCCGTCAACTTGAAAACGCCTTTGATACAATGCGGACTGGAAATTTGCCAGTATATCGCGCAATGCTGAAATCGGAAGATGCTGCAGAAGGTGTCCGTGCATTCGTCGAAAAGCGAAAACCTGTTTTTAAAGGTCGATAGGAGGCAGGCGCCTAAGATGTTAGTAGCACCTGATAAAGTAAAATCAATTGCTAGTATTGGCGGGGGGCCAATAGGTGCGGGGTGGACTGCAAGCTTTTTAGCCCATGGGTATAATGTAGTTAGCTATCTCCATGACCCCGCTGAAGAAAAGGTGTTTCACCAATTTCTCTCCACAGCCTGGACCAGCCTAAACGCCCTTGGGTTTACTGAACATGGGTCCCTAGATAGGCTAACAGTAACATCTAAGCTCTCTGATGCAGTTTCTAATTGTCATTTCATACAAGAAAGCGCCCCCGAACGTCTAGGTATCAAACAAAGCCTCTACAAAATACTCGGTGATCTCACTAACCCATTGATAGTTATTGCTTCAAGCACCTCAGGCCTCACGATGACTGATATTCAGTTACACTGCAATACTCCTGGGCGGACAGTGGTTGGCCATCCGTTCAATCCACCCTACCTTCTACCTCTTGTTGAAATTACCGGCGGAAAGAATACCTCATCAGAAGCAATTTCGTGGGTAAAAAGCTTTTACAATAGTGCGGGAAAAAAACCCTTAGTATTAAAAAAAGAGATCCCAGGCTTCATTGCAACTAGGCTTCAAGAAGCCTTATGGAGAGAAGCTTTACATATGGTCGCTAATGAAGAGGCAACTCCTGAACAAATTGACCTCGCACTAATCAACGGTCCTGGCCCACGACTTGCGCTAATGGGACAGTGTATGGCATTCCACGTTGCGTGTGGTGAAGGAGGGATGGCGACCAACCTTGACCAGTTTGGCCCAAGCCTCAAATTACCGTGGTCAAGGCTAGCTGCCCCTGAGCTAACTCAGGAACTTCGTGATCGGATGGTTGATGGTTGCAATACGATATCAGGGGGGCAATCATATAACGAACTTGCTAGGAAACGTGACGAAGGCTTAGTTGCTATTTTAAGCGCTCTCAAAAACCATAGAACTATTTTCACGTAACTAATAGATTGATTATTTGAAGCTAAACGTTCTAATTAATCAGCTGGCTCAGGAGGTACATAATGAATTTTGAAGTAATGGTCACATGTGCAGTTACAGGGGCAGGCGACACTGTCAAAAAAAACCCTAATGTGCCAGTCACTCCCCGAGACATAGCAGCATCAGCTATTGACGCCGCAAAGGCAGGAGCAGCGATCGCCCATATGCATGTTCGCGACCCCGAAACCGGGAAAGGTTCAAGAGATCTCGAACTTTATAGAGAAGTTGTAGATCGGGTTCGCTCCAGTGGCACCGATGTAATCATTAACCTCACTTCTGGAATGGGAGGAGACTGGGTTGTAAATGAGCAGGATCCTTCGCTGCCAGGGACAGGAACCGATATGATAGGGCCATTGGAACGCCTTGCACATATTGAAGAACTTCGTCCTGAAATTTGCAGTCTGGATTGTGGCACCATGAATTTTGGGAATGGAAATGAGATCTATATATCAACACCTCCGTACCTCAGAAAAATGGCCGAGTTAACAAAAGAATGGGGTGTAAAACCCGAGCTTGAAGTGTTTGAACTCGGTCATATTCGGTTCGCAAAACAAATGATCGCTGAAGATCTGATCGCTTCACCTCCGATGTTTCAAATCTGTCTCGGCATTCCATGGGGTGCTGATCATAGTGTCGATTCCCTTAAGGTCATGAAGGATGAATTACCGTTGGATGCTGAATGGGCAGGGTTTGGTATTTCCCGAATGCAAATGCCTATGGCTGCCGCTGCAGTTGCCATGGGTGGAAATGTCCGAGTCGGCCTAGAAGACAATATTTATCTGGAACGCGGCGTGCTAGCAACAAACGCCCAACTTGTAGAAAGATCAATCGAAATAATTACTAGGATGGGTGCAGATATTATGACTCCAACCCAAGCAAGAAAAAAACTGTGCTTAGCAGAAGCATAATCTTTGCGAAAAACAATGGAGAACAATAAATCAAGCTAGCATCTTCATGCGTAATCGCGTTATGTTTATGCTGCACAAACCAATAGTTCATAGTTATCCCGTTGTGTCTCGTTAAATTTTTTTATACTTTTACAGTACCCGTTGCGTTCAAAAATTTATTTCTATCAATCCCTATAATGGAAGTTGCCATGGCTCTAGAACTTACCCACGACCATAAAATGTTACTAGATACTGTTGACGCTTTTTTAGCTAATGAAATCTACCCACATGAAGAGGAAGTTGATCGCACTGGGAAAGTGCCAATAGAACTAGGCCGGCAAATTGAAAAACGCTCCAAAGAAGCAGGTCTTTTTTCGGCCAATCTGCCTGAATCAGTTGGCGGCGGTGGCTTGGATTATCGGGGCATGGCATTGTTAGAACGTGAATACGGAAAAACATCTCATGCACTCCATTCGTGGATAGGGCGGCCAACAGAAATTCTTCTAGCATGTGAAGGGGAGCAGAGAGAGCAATATCTTCTACCGTGTGTGCGAGGTGAGAAGCGCGAACTCTTTGCCTTAACTGAGCCTGAAGCTGGGTCTGATGTAATGTCAATGAAAACAAATGCAAAACCAGATGGAGATGATTGGATATTAAATGGCTCAAAACACTTTATCTCAGGGCCTATAATGCCTGATTTTGCCATTGTTTTTGCCGCGACAGGGCTAGATGAAACACCTCGTGGTCCTAGAAAACAGATAACTGCTTTTTTAGTTGATGTTGGGATTGATGGCTTCCGTATTTCAGAAGGAAGCCGTTGTGTCAGTTATCGTGGCTATAATACGTTTCAGCTAAATTTCTCGGATGTTCGACTTGGCCCCGGCCAAATACTTGGAGAAGCAGGCCACGGGTTAGAGCAAGCAGGCAAGTGGCTAGGGATGAATCGGGTCTGGGTCGGAGCATCCTGTTGTGGAAAAGCAGAAAGATTGTTTGATTTAAGTGCAGAATGGGCTGCTACCAGGAAACAGTTTGGGCAGCCAATTGGTAAATTTCAAGGGACAGGCTTTAAACTTGCTGATATTGCTGTCGAGTTAAGAGCGGCAGATTTACTGGTAGTTGACGCTGTCAAAAAAGCAGAAAAAGGAATTATGACCGATTCGGATGCAGCCATGGTCAAGCTTTTCTGCTCGGAAATGCTCCACCGAACTGCTGATCACGCGGTCCAGATATATGGTGGGATGGGGTTAATGGAAGAAATGCCAATCCAACGGTTGTGGAGAGATTCTCGCCTTGAAAGAATCTGGGATGGCACTTCTGAAATTCAACGTCACATTATTTCTCGTTCCATTTTAAGGCCACTAGGTGCGTAACCATACTCCAAAATATTATTTTTCTGAATGACACCAAAGCAACGAAAAAATATTGCAAAACTTTTTAATCCACGCCACATAGCAATCATTGGCGGCCGAGATGCAGAAGTCGTTATTGGGGAATGCTCAAGAATAGGCTACCGAGGCTCTATCTGGCCGGTTAACCCAAAAAGAAAAAAGATTGCTGGGATCAAGTGCTTTAAATCCATTGATGACTTGCCCGGGCCGCCCGATGCAGCTTATATCGCGATCCCTCGAGAAGCTGCTGTGGAAGCGGTTAGAAGTTTGTCAAATATTGGGGCTGGTGGGGTCGTATGCTATACGGCTGGGTTTAGTGAAGTTGGAAAGAAAGGAGCGGAACTAGAGAAAGCTCTTATCAATGAAGCCAAAGATCTTGCTCTTGTTGGGCCAAATTGTTATGGCATAATAAATTATATTGGTAAGGTCGCACTATGGCCATTTGCTCATGGAGGTTCAAGCCCCGGCTTTGGTGCCGCTATTATCACACAAAGCGGAATGCTTTCATCTGATCTAACCATGAGCCAACGGTCATTCCCTTTCGCATACATGATATCAGCCGGGAATCAATCCGTCCTTCAACTAGAACACTACATTGATTTTCTCAGTGATCTTCCTGAAGTTCGGGCAATTGGTTTGCATATTGAAGGACTTACAAATGTTTCTAAATTTTCTAAAGCCTGCCTCAAAGCAATAAAAGCCAAAGTACCTATAGTAGCCCTTAAAACAGGGGTATCAAAAATAGGGAGCCAATTAACGTCGAGCCACACGGCATCACTATCCGGCGATGACGACCTATATCAGGCACTCTTTGTTCGACTTGGGATAATTTCCGTTTCAAACCCTGTACAATTAATCGAAACACTAAAATTTATTTCCATCGCGGGTCTACCAAAAGGATATCGAGTTGCCGGGCTAACCTGTTCAGGGGGGAGTGCGACAATGATCGCCGATTATTCAGAGCGCGTTGGATTAACCCTCCCAAAGCCCTCAGCGAACACACACAAAAAACTAACTAAATTATTGCCTCATACCGCTACTGTCTCAAATCCTTTGGATTATACAACACCTATTTGGGGCATTACAGAGCGCGTTACACCTGTCTTTCAGTCCTTCTTATCTGATTCGGCTGAAACAGCGGTGCTCGTTCAGGACTACCCCCTACCTGGATTAGATGAAAGCAAACAAAGCTACCTTAATGATGCAATGGCTTTTATTACATCAGTACAAAACCTTAAAATTCCCGGCGCTATCTGTAGTACTTTTCCTGAAAATATGGATAAATCCACGCGAGAAATGTTAATAAAAAATAATATTGCACCAATGCAAGGGCTACATGAAACCCTTAACGCTGTGGCCGGCGCTGCCTGGCATTACCACCGACGCAAGAGCATAAAACCGGATAAGCCGATAATTTCCCCCGTATCCTTTAAATGGGGAACTGTAAGGAATATCGATGAGTGGGAAGCAAAAAAATACCTAAGCACGATGAAAATAAGTATTCCCTCCAGCAAATTAACTACTGCTTCGCAAGCACCAAAAATTGCCCGTAAGATCGGCTTCCCAGTTGCCGTTAAGATCGTCAAAGAGGGCCTTGCCCACAAAACAGAAGTAGGGGCAGTCGCTCTAAATTTATCCTCTGCAAAAGAGGTAGCAATGGCAATTGCTCAAATGACGAATGACTATCGAAAGCATTTTTCTACCCGTCCCCCAGATTGCTTTCTCGTTGAAAAGCAAGTAGGGCCTGTTCTTGCTGAATTACTTGTTAATATCCGGATCGATAAAATGTTTGGGTTGGTAATGACATTGGCAAGTGGTGGTATTCTCACAGAACTAATAGATGACAAGGAAACTATCCTACTTCCAGCGACCCGCCGTGAATTTTCAGCATCTCTTGAAAATTTGAAAATTGCGCATTTAATTGCAGGGTATCGCGGAAAACCAAGGGCGGATCGCAAGAAAATAATAGATACCTTAGTCAACCTTACAAACCACTTTAGTGCGCTAGTACCTTTAATTCGCGAAGTTGAAATTAACCCCCTGCTTATCCTTTCTGACTGTGTGTCAGCAGCCGATGCAGCAATATGGGTCGCCTCACAACCAAAAATTGACTTCACTAGCGCATAGTAAATGGGTTAGACATTGGTTCTTCTGACGTGTTTACCCATATAGTCTTTGGCCTTGTATAATCATAAATTGCCTGAAAGCCACTTTCCCGACCATAGCCTGACCCCTTAAAACCACCAAACTCTGCGATTGGCGATACAACCCGATAAGTGTTAACCCAAACAATACCAGCTCTAACTGCTTTGGCTACCCGCAGCGAACGAGCTCCATTCTTGGAAAAAACGCCTGCTGCAAGACCATGCTTTGTATCATTTGCATGGTTGATAGCTTCTTCCTCTGTCCTAAAGCGGAGAACACTTAATACGGGACCAAACAATTCGGTGTCAACAATCCGGTTGTTTTGGTCTGCACATTCAATAATCGTTGGTTCATAATACCAACCACTGCCTAAATGAGAGGGTCGCTTCCCGCCATGAAGGAGTTTGCCTCCTTCTTCTTGAGCATAATCTACCTCAATCTCAATTCTGTCCAACTGGGCTGTAGTTGCAAGCGGCCCCATCTGAGTCGCATCTTCCAACGGATCGCCAATTTCAATATTTTTAGCTTGTTCAACCATTGACTCTAGAAATTTGTCTGCAATAGTATCCTGTAGGTATAGTCGCGAACCTGCCACGCAGCTTTGGCCACTTGCACCAAATATTCCTGCTACAGAGCCATTGACTGCGCTTTCGAGGTCTGCATCATCAAATACAATAAAAGGCGATTTTCCTCCAAGCTCGAGTGATACCTCAGCAAAATTCTCCTTGGAATTTTGAAGAATATGGCCAGCCGTGTCCGGTCCGCCTGTAAAGCTGATTCGTTGCACTAATGGGTGGGATGTTAGTATACGCCCACACGGATCTCCATGTCCCGTTACAATATTTACCACGCCTGGTGGGATCCCGGCCTCTTCAATTAATTTACCAAATTCTAACATCGCTGCAGAGGCATGCTCCGAAGCTTTCAGCACAACTGTATTGCCGGCAGCCAACGCTGGTCCAATCTTTACAGCAACAAGAAACAATTGTGAATTCCAAGGCACAACCGCGGCTACAACACCAAGAGGTTCACGCATTGTAAATACACACATATCTGACTTGTCGATTGGCATGGTGTCACCATGAACTTTGTCGGCACAACCCGCATAATAATAAAAAAATTCGGCTATATACTTCGCTTGCCAACGGGTTTCCTTGAGCATTTTTCCAGTATCAATACTTTCAACTCGTCCAAGCTCTTCCGATTTTTCCGCCAGCAAGTCAGCAAGCTTGCGCAAATACCGACCTCTCTCGGTTGGCGTTGCCTTTGACCAGGGTCCTACAGAAAAAGCTTGGTGAGCTGATTTAACAGCACGGTCTACGTCATTTGCAGTTGCTTCCGGAATTGTAGCCCATGGCATTCCCGTTGCAGGGGTTAGGCTATTAAAACTCTTTCCATCTTCGGCGGCAATCCATTCACCATCAATTAACATTTTATACTCTGCTAGCTCCGTCATCTTGTGCTCCTCTCTCATCCCCTGGCATAAATTTCTTTTCAATGGCGACAACAAAAAATCATTAAGTTACTCTGAATAGCTAGTTGACGTATATCCCTAAATATTTACCTTTACAGCAAATAACATTTTGTTGGCAAAAGGAAAACCCATGGATAAAAAAAAACAAGTCATAGGTGCACCATTAATCATTAACGGAAGAACTCTCTCACTTTCACGCGCCATACGGGCTGGTGACTTTGTTTTCCTCACTGGACAAATCCCATTTCAAAATGGAATTCCAATGACAACTGGAACAATTGAAGATCAAACGCGCGTTGTCCTTGATGAAATAAAAAAAACGCTCGAAGAAGCCGGCTGCGGACTTTCAGACGTGGTAAAAACCATGGTCTGGCTCGTTGATAGAAAAGACTTCCCTGGGTTTAATACCGTGTATGGAGAGTACTTTCCCTCTAATCCGCCTGCCCGCTCCGCTGTCGTGAGCGACTTGCTGGTTGATGTGCGTGTGGAAATCGAGGCTATCGCCTATAATCCTCTTTAAGTATAGCACTATGAAGAAAGTATCTGTAGACGGCACAATTTATGAGAGGGAAGGTCATGGCCCACCCGTTGTTTTGGTACATGGGTTAGGCCTAAACCGTGGCATGTGGCAGTGGTTGACTTGTGATCTAAAGGATTCTTTTGAAGTTTTTACCTTTGATCTATTTGGGCATGGGGATAGCCCAAAACCGCCCTCAACGCCATCACTAACCCTCTTTTCAGGACAGATTAATAACTTGCTAAAAACTGTCAGACGAGAGAAAGCCGCCATTGTTGGGTTTTCATTAGGAGGAATGATTGTCCGCCGATTTGCCCAAAATTACCCCCATTATGTAATGGCCTTAGCAATACTAAACTCTCCCCATGCCCGCACAACTTCCGAACGGGAAGCCGTACTGGAACGTGTACGACAAGTGGAAAAATATGGCCCCGAAGCAACTATAGAGGCCGCGTTGGAACGTTGGTTTACGCCTCAATTCCGTGCCGCTGAACCAGCGATCTTGGAAAAAATAAGACAATGGATCTCGGCAAACGACCCGAATATCTACGCAAAGAACTATCGCGTTCTTGCTGAAGCTGACGCGGAGATTCGTGAAGTTATCAAAACCCTCAGTTGCCCAACGTTAGTAATGACCGGGGAAGATGATCACGGAAATTCACCGAATATGACACTCGAAATGGTTAAAGCGATTCCTAATTCACGTGCAATAATTTTACCTAAGCTTCGGCACATGGCACTAGTCGAAGATCCGAAACTATTCAACCCACCATTGGTATCATTTCTAAAGAAGGCATTGATAAAACAAGAAAGGATATGATAATGACCGATACAAAAAAATTAACAAATTCATTGTTAGAAGCGATTGTTGACGCCTTTAATTCAAAAGATATTGATCGTATTGTTGGCCACTTCAAAAAAGACGGTGAGATGATATTAGCAGCCGGGCCTAGTCGATTTGGGACTAAGCTAAAAGGGCATAACGAGATCCGGGACGGCCTAAAAAAGCGGTTCGAAAGCATTCCAGACATAAAATGGACTGAAGGCGAGCATTGGATCTCTGACAATAGGGGGGTCTCGCGGTGGCGCGTTACAGGCACACCGGTTGCCGGCGGTATTCTAGATAGTGTAGGTTGTGATCTCTGGGAGTTTGAAGGAGAAAAAATTCTCAGAAAAGATACATATTATAAACAATAAATAAATTAGCTAGTTACTAAGGCCCCCGTTGGCTACATTGAATTTTCATTAAGAGCAAGTTTTAAGCAACTTAAGAAAACCGCCAAACTATTTGGCTGAAGAGCCATTCTGGAGTTTATCACATGACAAAAGCAACAGGTCTTAACGCTCCATTTTACGATGATGTTTGGAAACAACTACGTAAGGTTACACCTACAATTGAAAAATCAAATACATTGCCAGCCGCGTGCTACAGTGATCAACAGATTTTTGAGTATGAAAGACAGGTTGTTTTTAACAACTCATGGATCTGCATTGGCCGAGAGGATCAGCTAACCAACGCAGGCGATTATGCAGCTCTTGACCTTGCCGGTGTACCACTAATTATTTTGAAAAATAAGAAAGGTTTTTTGCGTGCATTCGTAAACTCATGTCGACATCGTGGTATGTATCTTCTTGAAGGACGAGGGTGTATCCGTGCTATTACCTGTCCATTTCATGGATGGACATATAACCTAGATGGCAGTTTGGTCAGTGCACCTAAAATACAAAGCCTCAGGGGTACAAACAAAAGTGATTTTAATCTTATATCCATTCCTCTTGCAGTAGCCGACGGCTTTGCATTTGTATCATTAAGAAACAATCCGCCAAAAATCGATAGATGGCTTGGAGATTTTTCAGAACGACATGCTCCATGGTCACTAAATAATTTTGTAACAACGTTTAGAGAAGAGTTTGAAGTTGCATGCAATTGGAAGCTCTTTTTAGATGTGTTTTGTGAATGGTACCATTTACCTTACGTTCACTCTAAATTAGTTGGGGGCCACTATGGGGTTCCTGAACCAATTGATAAGGTTAACGGCAACTATGCATCCCAATTCGGGATGATTGAAGGGAGAGGAGGGTTAAGCGGTGAATTTTCTAAGAAAAAACACGATCAATTAGCCTTACCGATGATTCCAACTATAAAAGGGAGAGACAGGCTAGGTGGCCGCTACAGCTGGGTTTTCCCAAATCTTGTTTTCTCTGCAAACCCCGACGCATTATGGCTATATGAGGCATTCCCAATGACAGTTGACCGAACGCGAATTATATTTTCATTCTGCTTCCCGCCTGAGACAACTAATGAAGTTGATTTTGAGAGCCGTGCAAAAAACTACTACAAGCGGTTACAAACAGCCGTTCAGGAGGATATTGTTATCCTGGAAAAGCAGCAGAAAGGTTTATCTATTCCATATCAGAGAACTGGGCGTTATTGCTTGGAACTTGAGCCAATGGTAGCAAAGTTCGCCCATTGGTATGCACAGCAATTATTAGCTTCACAGAATACTAAAAGTGCTAGTTAATTCAAAAATATTTACACTTCCACATATAAAAAACGGTATAGTAACCTAGTTGAAATATCGTACTCATTGAAAAGAATTAGAAAGACTAATGACTAAAACTGTTGGATTTATTGGTCTTGGCGCAATGGGGGCATCAATGGCCCCTCATTTGGCACAAGCCGGATATCAAGTTATTGGGCTCGATATAAACGCCCAAATAAATTCCTCAGAACGTTTTTTTCAAGCAAAAACTTTAACTGAATTATTAGTTTCCGATGTAATTATTTTTGTTCTGCCAAATGGAAAGATTGTATCAGAAGTTGCTTCCCGCCTAGTAAGCCTAGGATTGTGCGCACTATATATAGATATGTCATCAAGCAACCCTATAGACACTTTGACCCTTTTTGAAAAAATATCAAGCAATGGTTCTACCCTGATCGATGCACCTGTATCAGGTGGAGTAACTCGTGCTCGCGCAGCAGAACTAACTATTATGGCTGGGGGAAACAAAAAAGATATAAAAATTGCAAAACCCTTGTTATCAACTATGGGAGAAGTAAAAATTGCCGGTTGCTTGGGTGCAGGGCATGCTATGAAAGCACTAAACAATTATGTTTCTGCAGCAGGGCTAATTGCAAGTTTTGAGGCATTAGCGACCGCCCAAGCTTTTGGAATCACGCCGGAAACGTTTATTAGTATTATTAATTCTGCAACTGGCCGGAACAATACAACTGAAGTTAAACTGGACAGATTTGTTATTCCCAAAACTTTTAACTCTGGCTTTTCTCTCGACCTGCAAACGAAGGATGTTGCTATTGCGGACTCTCTAATAAAGAGGCTAATTTCAGAAAACTGTTTCTCTGAGAAAGTGCTAAACTATCTTTTAACTGCCTCTAATACTCTCCAAAAGGGTGCAGATCACACCGAAATATACCGTCTGGTAGACAAAGACTAAAAATATCTGAATCTATCCTCTTTCTATCTATTTTCAAGGTTAGTTTACAGAACTTGTAGAAATATTTGTAGTTTCAACAAAGACAAGGGTCCTTTAAACAAGATTAAAAAAAATTAGTTTTTTGCTTTAAATGTTACAATGCTTTTGCCGTGTTAAGCCAGGTATGTGTGAAGGGGTATTTTATTATGCACATCTATTTAAGCCCATCATTGATATCAACTCTTTTGACGTCATAACATGGCAGTAGATCATATTTATAATTTCTAATTCCTTATCGTGCAACTCCATCGACCCTGCTGCGCAGCAATCTTCAAGAACAAGAACATTGAAGCTTTCATCAGCAAGACTTCTCACTGTAGAAGAGACACACTGATCAGTAAAAATTCCACAACATATTACATTCTTGATACCGATATTCTGGAGAATTAGCCTCAGATTTGTTCCAGTTAAGGCCGAATCCGTTGTTTTTATCACACAAACCTCATCCTCCATAGGCTGCAAAAAATCTACCAATTGTGATTGTGGCGAGTTTTTTGGCAAGAGCAAATTGTTCCAACCTGGCATTTTTTGGCTTAACGAACGATCACGTCCGTCTCTTGTAAGGCATGCTATTCGAGCAAACATGCATTCCACTCCATGGGTCCGACATAGGTCTAAAAGTTTTCTTATTCGCGGAATGACAAGTTTATGCATTCGATCGTGAAACGGAGTCCAGGCGTCATATCGCTGCCTCTCTTCAGTCTCTACGCTTTCTCTATCTAACCGCTCCAGATAAGTATTCTGTACATCAATAACAAGCAATGCCGTTTCTTCTGGAACCAAGTTAAAATCTTCGGGCTCTGGAGCGCCGTCATAATATATTGACCTATACTTTGTTTTCCAATTCACTCGACAGACCCCGATTCTGCGCAAAAATCTAAATCTAATATCTTAAAAAGCTTTTTCTAGTTTCAACATTTTATACATGCATAAAGCTAGAATTAATTATAATAAGTGTTAAATTTTAATCATTCCGAAAGTTAATGGTGTCCAGAAAATTTTTACAATCACTCAATGAAACCACATCGCCAAACTTAGCGTCAATATCAAACAAATTCCAGTCGACTGCACCCGGGATGCGATCACCTATGCACTCTCGAACAGCAATCGGTCTAAATCCCTCCGCAAGTCCATCACAAATCGTTTCTCGAACACAGGCCGTTGCGGTAACACCGGTAACAAGAATTGTATCGATTCCTGCGGAACGCAAATAACCTGACAGATACGTGCCATGAAATGCGCTGGCCCTCTTTTTTATTAGAACATGCTCGCCATCACGGGGGGCTATTCGGGTGTCAATGGCCCAAAGCGATGTATCTTTCTGGTTGACCACTTCAACTGGTATCTTGTTGTGCCACAACCCCATATCAGTGTGAGGGTCATTGCGGTCAGTATTTTGGAAACAAGTGGTGACATGAACAATCAGGTGATTGTGTTCCCTGCACGATTTCATTAATTCCTGGACTCCGGGAATTATTTGTTCATCAATATTTTCGCACGTGAAAGGATTGCCTGGTCTAGTCCAGGCATTTGCCAAATCAACATTTATCAGCGCAGGCTTGCGCCCAAACCCTATTCGGCGCTGAAAACCCCTGTTACGGTATATTTTTGTTGCTTCGCGAAATGCTTCTTGAAGTTTATCTTTCAGCTCGTCCAGGTCCTTATCCATCAATCCCTCCAGCGCCAGTCTTTTCTTTACTCATTGAAAGATAGGTTTTTCTTCCAATGCTCATCAAGATAATTGAGAACAATATCAACGTTCGATATATCTGCATAGCGACGCTCCACATCTCTCAAATTATCTTTATGCGGTTGTTCACTGTGGTCGCCAACACAGTCTTCAGGGACAATTGTTCGATAACCGTGTTGGAAGCTATCTACAATAGACGCGCGCACACATCCCGATGTTACACATCCTGTAATAATTGTGGTGTCAATGCATTTGCTTGTAAGCAATGTAATTAACGGTGTTTGAAAAAAAATTGACGGTCCACTTTTTATAATATTTGTATCATATTCTGGTTCGTCAACTCGCGGGTCCATATCACATTCAGGGTTTCCTATGATCAGATCTTGGCAGGCGGCTACTTTCCAATAAGGCAATTCTTTTCGGGAACCATAACCCATAACACATTTTGCTACTAAAACATTTGCCTTTCTCGCAGCTACAAGAAGTTTTTGGGTATTTTTTAGAGCTCTTTCGATTAGGGGGGAACCACCCATTTGGAATCTGGGATCGGTGAAGGCGCGCTGAAAGTCGACCACTAGAACAGCTGGTGTCGTTCCGAACCCTACCTCAACTTTTCCGTAAGTAGAGTATTGTTTTAATGAGTTATCTGCAGTTTCACTCATCATAAAATTTCCCGACAAGGTCTTTTTCTCGGAAAAGGCATAGCTTATAGATAGATCGTCCGAACAATCTCATCGTGATTGCCTTCTAATGATTTAACGAAGCCACCATCACTTACCATGCCATCGCGCAGAATAATGAATCGATCAGCCACCTTAAATGCAAGGGAAAGATTTTGCTCAACCATTAGCATTGTAGCCCCATCATCTTTCAAAGCTTGAACAATATCCCCGATTTCATTAATAAATTGCGGTGCTAACCCACCGGATGGCTCATCAAGCAATAATAACCTAGGCTTGGCCATTACAGCACGACCAATAGCAACCATTTGCTGCTCTCCGCCTGACAACAAACGCGCATGCTGGTTGCGTCTCTCACTAAGGCGCGGAAAATAATTGAAGACAACCTCAAGCTGCTGTTCAATTTCTTCTCGATTACGGACTGCCGCTCCTAACCGAAGATTATGTTCAACAGTCAGTCCTGGGAATAAATCACGTGCCTGCGACACCTGAATAACACCCAACCGAAAAATCTTGTGTGCAGCAAGTTCTGTAATATCAGTGCCGTCAAAAACAATATGCCCTGAAGAAGCTCCTACAAAGCCACTTATAGCATTGAGTGATGTAGACTTACCACTTCCATTTGCTCCAAGGACTGCTACCACTTCACGTTCAGAAATTTTATAGTCTATGCCACGAAGAACTTCTTTTGTCCCGTAAGAAACATGCAGTCCACTTACGCTCAGCAACTCACTATGCGTGTCCAAGGTATGCCTCCAAAACTTCACGATTTTGCCGAACTTCTTCAGGTGTTCCTTCAGCAATCAACTCACCCGAGCTTAATACAACAATTGTATCAGAACCAGACATGACTAGGTCGATAACGTGTTCAATAAGCATGATCCCTATTCCCTCTTCTCCGGCAAGCCTACGGATAATGTCCATCATTCGATCGCGCATCGGTGGAGAAAGGCCCACTACTGGTTCATCTAACAAAAGAAGTGGGGGCTCGGTCGCAAGAGTCCGCACGATCTCAACCATGCGTTGTTGCCCACCGGAGAGGTCTTTCACAGGTTGTTCAGCAGCTGCCCCTAAATCCATAAGGTCCAGTAATCGTTTGGCTCGCAGAATACCTTCACGCTCTGCTTCACGTGCTTCGGCAAGGCCAAGAACAATACCAAAAAACCCACTTTCAATTTGAACATGCAGGCCAGCTAATACATTTTCCAGAGCTGTCATTTCCGGAAAAAGGCCGCCCGTTTGAAATGTGCGCCGTACCCCCTTCACAGAAATATCATGAGGTGCTAGCCCGTGAAGCGGCTCTCCTTTAAAAAAAATCTGACCTGCAGTCGATGGTACGTAGCCCGATATAGCATTAAAAAGAGTGGTTTTTCCAGCACCATTAGGACCGATAACTGCACGCACTTCACCGGCATAGGAGTCAAAGGTCACATCTGACAATGCCTTAAGGCCAGAGAAGTTGACTGATAGACCTTGCACTTGAAGCAGCGGTTCCATCGATTAATCCCTATAATACCGTTCTTTAAACGCAGGTGAAATACGCCAAAGCAAACTGACTATCCCCTTAGGTAAAAATAGAAGAACCAAAACAATTATAATCCCAAAAAATAATTCATCCATTCCAGGGAATTGACGAAAATACTCAGGAAGCGTTGTTAAGGCAATCGCTCCAATCACACTTCCAACTATACTCCCTGTGCCACCGACCAAGACCATTCCAAAATGGATAATTACCTCGGTTAAGCCGAATGCCTCGGGCAGCACACGCTCCGTTAACGCTGCAAACATTGCGCCTGCAACACCTACTACGGACCCACTCCAGACGAATGCGAGAACAATATAGCGCGCTGTATTTATTCCCAGGGAAGCAGTCGTAGCTTCATTCTCTCGAATAGCTACGATCGCTCTACCTATTCTCGAACGCATCAAGTTAGAAGTTGCCTTGACAAGTAAAACAGTCAGGAAAAGAAATACAAAGAATTTAGGCACTTCGGAATCGAGTGGTATTCCTAAAAAAAAGATATCATCTGGGATCCTAAGCCCATCGCTTCCTTTTGTAACATCATCGCCATGAAGATAGACCCACCGCATTAGTTCACCGAAGGCCAGTGTGATAATTGCGAGATAATATAGCCTAATTCCTCTGAGTGCGGTGACACTTGCAAGGAACCCTGCTAATCCACCAACAATAGCCGATACCAATATAGAAAGAGTGTAAGGCACGCTTCCGTACACCATTAAAATGGCCGAAGTATAGGCCCCAATCCCAAAAAAAGCTGTATTCGCAAAGGCTAACTGTCCCAAATTACCGATAATGATATTAAAACCCACGGTCACAAGTGTGTAGACTAAAATTGCGTTAACTATCCACAGTAAATATTCATTGGCAACGAATGGGATTATCAAAGCAGCCACCGGTACAAGATAATAAAGCCACCTTAACCGGTTGCTTGTAATTAAAAGTGTATTGCCGTTTTCTTTTTCCACATTAAGTCCTCTTAAACGCGAACCGTCACAGTTCGACCAAACAATCCGGCCGGTCGAATTACTAAAACTGCTACAATCACAAGATAGGCCGTAATATCCTGCAGAGATGAATTGATGTAGAAACCAAACAACTGCTCAGCTACCCCCAACAATAGACCGCCGATCACTGCACCCCCGAGTGAACCAAAGCCACCCAGGGTCATCGCTGCAAAACCCCGAATTAGAAATGTTGCGCCGAGATCAGGGTGCAAAAGCGATATAGGCGCGATTAATATCCCCGCCAGTGCTCCCATGGCCAAACCAACCCCCCACATCGACTGGTGGAAGGCACGAACATTCACTCCGATCAAGGTTGCACCTCTTTCAGACTGGTATACAGCCTGAATAACAACGCCCGTCGTAGTCCTGTAGAATATGAAAAAAAACACCAGTAAAAACACCGCAACTATCGCAGAAATAAATAATACGTCTCCAGTAATTACCAGGTTGCCAATAAAAAACGGTTCTATATCAAAAACTCTTGGCATCGGGAAAACTTCACGTCCCCACAAAAACCTTGCGCTCCCCCTAAGTACATACCCGAGGGAGATGCTCATCATGGCAAATCCTATATGTGGTCCAGCCTTAATTGGATCGATAAAGCCCCTGCTAACACCAAGTCCCATTCCCAGCATTATCAAAACTGCTGATATGGCAGCAAAAACATACGGCAATTCAACATAAATTACCAAGACGTAAACAAAAAATGCACCTGCCATAACAAAATCGCCATGGCCAAAATTGACGATGGTCGTAGCCCTGTACACTACCGTGAGAGAAAGCGCTATTAGCGCAAATATAGCCCCTTGAGACAGGCCACTGAGGGTTAGCTGAAGGAAAATATCCATTGAACAACCAATATTACAACTCGCGAGACGTCGCCTAGCCCTAGCCTCCTAACCTTTCAAGTTAGGAGGCTACGGGCCAAGCTACTAAACCCTTATTACTAAGTTACCAGGCCTTACCCCATGCAGAAAGTACCGTTGGGTTACCATCCACGAATCCAGCCACCGCTGACTTCTTACAACCATGACGATCTGTCGCAGACCAGGTTATATCGCATGCAAGTATACCTGTGGAGAGACCTTTTATTTTATCGAGTTCCGCTATAAATTTAGACCGTGTTAAGTCAGGGCCAACGTTTTGCAGGGCTTTGACCGCAGCAACCCCGCTAGCCATAGACACAGCACTAAACCCCGTTATAGTCTCATCGGGATTGTATTTCAGAATGATATCATTCCATTTTTTCATCTTAGGCCCATCAACCTTGTCGACAAAGGCATGTAAAACATAGTAATCCTTCACGGCATCCTTATCGCCCAGCCTTTCCAGCGTGTTCTCAAGGTCGGTACCGGCTGTTCCCATAACCGGAATTCTAAGACCATATTTTTTTGCGTCACGGAGAAAAATAACTGTTTCCGCTTCATACAAACAACCAAGAATGAAATCGGGCTTTGCGCCTTTAAGCTTAAGCACTTGAGCTGTCGCATCAGTCTGACCACGTTCAAGAGCCTGTTCTAAAACAATTTCGCCGCCGTTTGCTTTAATTACCTTTATTGCGGGATCACAATACGCCTTAGCCCAGTCATTTGTATGGGTAATCATGGCAATACGTTTTGCCCCAGGCTTGCTCATAACAAAATCGCCCATTGTCGAACCATAGGCAGGTCCTGCCGGAACGCCATGGTAAATACTCTTTTTTTCATTCACAGGCATGGTTATCTTTGGATTTACAGCATGGGCAATGATCCACGGTATGCCTGTTGGCGACACCGTTGGCTTGACTGCCATGGCAACAGCACTACAGGAATTCCCATGCAAATAAAATACCTTATCCTGATGAACAAGTTTTTTTGCAGCTGCTATCCCTTTTGCGGGAGCACAAGCTGTATCTTCCGGAAACATCTCAAATTTGCGCCCGTGAATTCCACCTTGGTCGTTAATATGCTTGAAATACGCCATGAGTCCAATCTGGGTTTTGCTATAACTTGATGCATTCCCCGTAAACGGTCCCATAACGCCAACTTTAATTGCCTTATCAGTTAACCCCGTTGTTTCCCAATCTTCCGCTTTAACGGTATTACCAATCAACAGAACGCCAAAACCCAGCGCCCCGAACAAACACTTACTAAGAAAACTTTTCATTGCTCTCCTCCTCTTCTAATACTCTTTTGACAGTTAAGTCATATAGTTATAATTTTTTATATTATTCCCAAAAAATTAGTGATTGTAGACTTTCCACCTCTATGCTCGTACCAAGATTACCTTCTTGTCAATGTAAATAAACAGAAATTTAAAAAAGAATCACGGTATATTTTTAGCTAAAGCCTCTCTGCTCCAGCGCATATTTTTTTATCTTTCCAAAAACCCTATGAAGTCAAAGAGAAAAAGTTATGGAAATTCAGACACTTTGTCTTGGAATTCATATTCATAAATCTCTCGAGCAGCTTTTTTGTTGATTTTTTTATCACGAATGTCCTTCAAAATTTGGTCAACTGACCTTTCTTGCGGGGGTCCATATCCACCGCCGCCGGCCGTTTCTATTATTATGCGATCACCCTTCTTAAGTTCCGTTACTAGTTTTGAAGGTATAATCTCATCAGTTCCATCAAAACGAATAACTCTGGAGAGTGATCTTGCACCATCTAACCCCCCACCATAACCTCGCGCCGCACAATAATGACGTTCCCCGCGATGGGTGAATTTGATCTCACCTTCCAAAATCTCGTATTCCCTAAAAACTCCAAGCCCGCCTCGATAACGCCCACAGCCGCCAGAGTTTTGACGTAGACCAAAGCTGTTAATACGTATTGGAGCCTCTAGTTCCAAAGCTTCGATTGGGAGATTCATGCAATTTGATGCGTCAGTTTCAATAACATCCACGCCGTCAGAATCAATTGCCGCACCACTACCACTAGCAATAAGTTCCCCTACAACAAAATGCTGGCCATCTGGGCGATACCCGCCAAACTGAAGAATAAGCATGTCACTTGCTGAATCCGCTGTCACTTTTTGTGGCAACTTCTCGCGAAAAGCACTTACCATACATCCGGCTATTCTTTTAATGGTAGATGTCCGAGCATTAACGGGTGCCGGCTCCTTTGGATTTACAATGGAACCTTCTGGCAATTCAAGACTTATAGGTCGGAAACAGCCACCATTTGTTGGGATTTCCGAGCCAGTCAAGACACGTATGGCAAAACACGCTGCCGACAAGGAACCTGATGGGACACAGTTAAATGGGCCTTTTACTTGATCACTCGTGTCCTCAAAATTAAAGCTGATCCCGCCTTCTTCAACCCTTGCTTTAACAGCAATTTTTATTTTCTTGTCAAGGACAACACCGTCGTTATCGAGATAATCCTCATAGCAGTATGTTCCATCAGGAATATTCATAAGCGCTTCACGTGTCATTGATTCAGACCTGTCGAGAAGCAATTCAAAAATTTCCAATAAAAAATTTGCTTCATATGCCTGACACAATTCTGATAATCGCCTCTTCCCGACAGTACAAGAAGCTATTTGTGAGTTAAGGTCACCTAAAAAAATGTCCGGAAGACGGACATTTAATTTCAAAAGCTCCAAAACATTCTGATCAAATTCGCCTGCAACACAGATTTTTATTGGCGGAATTCTTATCCCTTCCTGAAAAATCTCAGTAGCATTTGTTGGAACAGAACCAGGCGTCATACCCCCTACGTCCTGATGGTGGACCATCGTTGCGCTAAAGCCCAAAGGCTGTCCATTCCAGAAAACAGGCATTATTATTGCGATATCAGGTAAATGTGTACCTCCAAGGTACGGATCATTCATGATGAAAATATCCCCATCACACATCGTTCCGACGGGGTATCGTTTCAAAATTTCCTGAACAATTGGTATTAACGTTCCTAGGTGAATAGGTATAGAAATAGACTGTGACAAGGTCTCGCCGTTGAGTGTAAACAGGCTTGCCGACGCATCTAACCCTTCCTTAACTATTGGGGAAAAGGCACTCCGCAGCAGCGAATGCTGCATTTCATTTGCGATGCCTTCGAGTTTGTTTCTTAATACTTCCACAGTAATGGGGTCGAAAATATCTAATTTATTTTTCTTGTTATTTTTTTTCGCTTCTCTGCTCATTTTGCCAGCCTCTGCTCAATTACTATGTCACTGGAGGGGTAAACAAAACCTTCCCAACCTTCGTCTATAACTGACGTACTGTCTAGCTGTTCTATAATTGCAGGTCCGACGATACGAGTTCCAGGGGGCAAATGCTTGCGTTCGAATATGTCTGCCATCTTTGGCGTATTGGATTTTAAAAATAACACCGAACGTTTCCCCTTCGAACTGGTCTTACTTAAATCGCCAGGCACTTCGTCAGAAAATTCTTTTTTCTGGATTGACCTATGGATACTTCGTAAATTTATCAACCTAACAGGGGCATCAATCGAGTGTCCGTAAATCGCATCATGCGTATAGTGGAATTCTTCAACTAATTTTTCGAGGTTTTTCTTGTCCCCTTTTTCAAATGGAATTGCCAAATGATATGACTGCCCAACATAGCAAACATCTGCCAGATGCTGGACTTCCACCCCCGACCCTTCAATTCCCTCTGCTTCCATCAAACCACAGCATTGACGATCGAGCTTGTGCAGCACCTCAAACAAGTCACCCAAAGCAACATCAGAAATATTTTTTTGGAAGGAGGAAACGGCTTCGTGCTCAACAGGGGCCGCCAACAGTCCTGAAGCTGAAAGAACGCCAGGATTGCGGGGTATAATAATTTTTGTAATTCCTAGCTCACCTGCTAAAGCAACTGCATGAATAGGACCCGCACCCCCAAGTGCAACCAAAGTAAACTGACGCGGATCAACTCCTCTCTGGATAGACACCAAACGAATCCCCTCCGCCATTTGCGCATTAACTACCTGATGTATTCCTTTTGCTGCTTCCTCAAGGGAAAGGTCAAGAGGGCCCGCTATGTTTTCTTCTATGGCACGCCGCGCCAACTCGTATCGCAACTCGATAGAACCACCGGCGAAATATTTGGGATTAATAAACCCAAGCACTAAGGAGGCATCTGTCACGGTCACATCTTTTCCTCCGCGACCATAACATACCGGCCCGGGGGAAGCCCCAGCAGAATTGGGACCGACTCTCAAACCACCTGCAGTGTCCAGCCACACCAGACTTCCTCCACCGGCCCCAATCGCATTCACATCAACCATGTTAACTCGAACAGGAAAACCCTGTATTTCGCCTTCAGCACGCAGATTTGGCCGCCCATTCTTTATCAAGGCTATATCGCAGCTTGTCCCCCCTATATCCACACTGATCAAGTTGTTGATATCCAGTGACTTTCCAACCCTTGCAGCGCCTACAACTCCTGCAGCGGGCCCAGAGAGAAAGAGACGAACCGGGCTACGCCCGGCAACTGAGATTGCCGACATGCTGCCTCTAGATTGCATAATCTTTGGTTCAGTTAATAAGCCTGCTTTTTTTAACTCTTCATCTAGACAAGCCAAATAGTCAGAGACCACAGGCTTCACATAGGCATCAAAAGCTGTAACGACGGTGCGTTCATATTCGCGAAATGTCGGATCAACTTCACTCGAAATTGAAATCTTAAGGTCTGGAAATTTCGAAACTAAAATATCGCGGGCACGCAATTCGTGCACAGGATTCAGAAATGAAAAAAGAAAGCAAATCGCAATTGTTGAGACTCCGTCATCAATTAATTCTTGGCCGGCAGCAATTACAGAGTTTTCGTCCAGGGGGACCAAGATTGAACCATCGCTTGCGACCCGCTCCACAACTCCCTTTCGGCGATGACCAGGCGCCAAAAATACTGGGGCCTGAGGCTTCAGTGACGCTTCATAAAGTTCTCGACGCATCTGACGACCAATTTCAAGCACATCAGAAAATCCGTTTGTGGCTAGAATTCCTAGATTTCCTCCTGTCCTTTCTATCAGTGCATTAGTAGCAACAGTCGTTCCATGGGAAAATTTGCTTATTTCACCCGAAGTAATACCAGACACACTTTGAAGCTGCTCTAAAGCCTTTAGTATCGCTTTGCTCGGGTCCGATGGAGTGCTTGGAAGTTTTGAGGTGCTGAAAGGCACACCGTCCCGATAGCAAACAATGTCTGTAAAGGTTCCACCGGTATCAACTCCCACTTCAATTTCCGAATCAGTTTTTAGCTTCATCATTTCAAATAAACGCCTGATCTATAATTAACCGCACGCTGGCAAGGTAGTCCCAGCGCCTCCGTCATCACCCCTATGGTCAATGGTAAATAGTACTGCTAAAACATAATTGGTTTCCAATTAAAATCCAACGCACTGCGGAGCATGCACCTTGAACCCGCATATTTCTAAACAAAACAATAATGGTAATGTCAAATTAATTCTAACTATTTTCGTGCCCTTGGCTTGCGGATACTTCTTATCATTCTTTTATCGCTCCATAAATGCGATGATCGCACCCAGCCTAGTGAATACATTTGGCCTTACTCCTAGCGAGCTTGGTTTGATGACAGCTGTTTATTTCCTTGGTTTCGGCCTATTTCAACTGCCATTGGGCGTTTTGCTCGACCGCTTTGGCCCGGCGAGAGTCCAAAGCAGCCTGCTTGCAGTTGCAGCTGTTGGAGCCGCTTTGTTTTCGGCCAGTGAACGTTTTGACCTGTTAATTGCAGGACGAGGGTTAATTGGAATTGGTGTTGCAGGAGCCTTGATGTCATCTTTCACAGCATTTGCTCTCTGGTTTCCTAAAAATACATTGCCCTTGGCAAATGGCTGTTTCATGGGCATCGGGGGTATTGGCGCGCTTGCAGCGACCAAGCCCGTTGAATGGATGCTAACTATAACAGACTGGCGCGGTCTATTCCTTTTATTGTCAATTACAACAGCAACCGTAGCCCTGTTTATCCGGGTAAGTCTACCGGATACCAGAAATACATCGACACCCATTAATCTAAGAGCCCAGATTTTGGATTTAAAAGAAATTTATTCCAACAAGTTTTTTTGGCGCATTGCCCCGCTTACCATTTCGACCGTAGCGACGGGATTTGCCATTCAAGGGTTGTGGGCGGCAGCTTGGCTACGAGATGTCGCAAATTTAAAACCAGAGGGTGTTGCAAATCACCTGCTGTTAATGGCCTTTGGCATAATATTGGGTCCAATAGCGACTGGGGTCATTGCCGAAGCGGCCCGTCGAAGGAACATCTCGTTGTTAGGACTATATGGAACCATGGCTGCTATATTTATGGTATTGCAGGTCCTAATAATTTTTGCATGGACACAAATCAGCTTTTTACTTTGGACAGGCTTTGGTTTTTTCATAAATGCAATGTCACTGTCGTATGCAATACTTACCCAAACCTTCCCAAGAAAACTTGCCGGGCGTCTTAACACAAACTTGAATATGATGATGATTAGTGCAGCCTTCCTAGCCCAATATTTAGTAGGCTGGGTTATTGAATTTTGGCCATTTTCCCTAGCCGAAGGGTATCACCCCCAAGCTTACAGGTTTGGTTTCGGTCTTCTCCTAAGCATTCAATTTTTCTCTTTGGTGTGGTTCGCGATACAGCCGATCATATTCTTTAAAAAAATCTAAAAAAAGAACATTGAATTTTTTAGTAATCCACCCCTATAGTGTCCAGATATTAGGGAGTAGGTACATGAATTCTAGTATAGATGCCGTTGAACTAACAAAGAGCCTAATAGGCTTTAACACTATTAACCCGCCTGGAAATGAACGAGCCTGTGCTAAGTTCCTTGGCAATTTACTTGAAGATGCGGGATTCGCTATTTCCTATCACGAATTTGCCGACTGCCGAACCAATCTCGTCGCTCGGATTGGTTCTCAGACAAGTAAAAATCCGATATGCTTCTCGGGGCACATAGATACGGTTCCCTTAGGCAATGCACCATGGACTGTTGACCCGTTCTCGGGAGAAACGCAGGACGGAAAATTGTTTGGCCGCGGAAGCAGCGATATGAAAAGTGGGGTCGCTGCTTTTGTAGCTGCAACTATTGAAATATCTCAAGACCTTGAAAAAGGAAGCGGTGTCATATTGGTTATTACAGCCGGTGAAGAAACTGGCTGTGAAGGTTCTTACCATCTTGCTTCACTAGAAGGTGCTCTTGGTAAGGCAGGCTCTATGGTCATTGCTGAACCCTCCTATAATCAACCTTGGATTGGTCATAAAGGGGCGCTCTGGCTGACAGCTAAAACCAAAGGTGTCACCGCTCATGGATCAATGCCTGAGCATGGGGAAAATGCCGTATACAAAGCGGCACACGCTATTAACAAACTTGAAGATTTTGATTTCAATATTGCAAGGGATGAAATCTTGGGCAAACCAACATTAAATGTCGGTACGGTACAAGGGGGGTTAAATGTCAACTCTGTCCCTGATCTAGCAGAGATTGGCATTGACATCAGAACAATACCGAACCAAGACCATAACACTATTCGATCAAACCTTAGCAGCTATCTTGGCGAGGATGTCAGCCTGGAGCCAATAGTCGATGTCGGAGGAGTTTTGACAGATCCTAATAATGAATGGATGCAAGAAGTTTTTGATATTATGGCAAACATCCTCGGAACCCCCCCAGAAACACGTGCTGCCAGCTACTTCACTGATGCCTCTGCATTAACGCCCGCTTATGGCGACATACCAACTGTTATTCTTGGGCCGGGAGAAGCCGCAATGGCTCACCAAACTGATGAATACTGTATGGTGGACCGGATCCCAGAGGCTGTAGAAGCATATATCGAAATTGCCAAGCGATGGAATGTCCGATGAACAAAGAAAAAAAACCGAACTGGAATATCCAATGAACATAGCTCAAGAACCAAATGAGTTAACAGCTACTGATGCACTTCATTATATTAAATCTGGCAAACTCTCCTCCAAGGACTTGATTGAATCCTGCCTAGGTCGTATCGAAGAACGAGAACCATTAGTAGGAGCATGGCAGTTCCTCTCGCGATCACATGCACTAGAAGCAGCAGATGCTTCAGACAAATCAGCTAATAAAGGAAAGATCCAGGGGATCCCTATTGGGATTAAGGATATTTTTGATACCGCAGATATGCCAACAGAATACGGCTCTCCTATTTACAAAGGTAATGTGCCGAAATCAGATGCTTCAAGTGTAGCGCAAATAAAAGGAGAAGGTGGCATAATTCTTGGTAAGACTGTAACAACAGAATTTGCGTACTTTAACCCCGGAAAAACTACAAACCCTCATAACGCGCAACACACTCCGGGAGGCTCGTCAAGTGGTTCGGCGGCTGCAGTCGCAGACTTTATGGTCCCCCTCGCCTTAGGTTCTCAAACCGTAGGCTCCACAATTCGTCCAGCTTCATTTTGCGGAATTGTTGGATATAAACCAAGTTTTGGTTTAATAGATCGGACTGGAGTTCGCACATTAGCTGAAACATTTGACACGGTCGGAATCTTTTCAAGAACAGTTGCAGATGCTGGTTACTTGGCTTCAATAATAGGCCGCCGACCTTCCCTCCAGCTTAAAGTACCTATCTCAGCGCCGGTAAATATTGGAATTTGTCAAACTCCCGAATGGAGTGCAGCGGATGAAGACTCTCGCGTTGCTTTTTCCAGGGCAGCCGATTTAGCAGATAATGCAGGCGTAAATATAAAAGAGGTAACTCTGCCAGGCGTTTTTGAGGCGCTAGCTAGTGCGCAAGCGCTAATAACTGATTTTGAAGCAGCTAGCTCTGCAGCCTATGAGTTGATGAATCACCGAAATAACGTGAGCAGCCGGTATATTGAGAAGGCAGATATTGGCCTGTCATGCACAGAGCAACAATACGACGATGCACTCATGGTTGTTTCGGCCGCACAAGCTGAATACAGCGAAACGATAAAGGAAGTCGATGTATTAATCTGTCCAAGCTCGACAGGGGAGGCCCCAAAAGGATTGGCGTTTACTGGTGATCCTATTCTCAATCGTTTAGGTACAGCATTAAAAGTACCTTGTATAAACGTGCCTGGCTTGACAGGAAAAACGGGACTTCCTGTTGGAGTGCAGATCGTTGGCGGTTTCAAGCAGGATTTAAAAGCGCTTGCAGCAGCGTCCTGGCTGCAAGAAATTTTGAAAGCTGCATGACCCGAACATCAGAAAACGCATACGCTTTATTAAATACTGTTAGCCAGAGTTGTAAGAGGTTTTAAACTATGGACGATTTTATCGGTAGGAAAAATTTAATCCCTAAAGAACGATTGAAAGAACTGTGTAAGCGGTCTGATTTAAAAGGGTGGGCACAAACTTTAAGCCATTTTGGTGCCATAGCGTTAACTGGAACCGGTCTTTATGTAACTTCAGATTCCTATTGGGCAGTGCCTTTCTTCATAACCCATGGCATTTTGCTAAATTACCTTTTTGCAGCACAGCACGAGTATAACCACTATACTGCGTTTAAAACGCGCTGGCTAAATGATGTGTTCAACCGCATTACCGGTTTTATCCAACTCTATCCGCGCGATTTTGAACGCTGGTACCATTTTGAACATCATCGAAACACTCAAGACTGGAAAAATGACCCGGAATTAATTAGTCGCGGAAAACCATACACATTGTGGACATATCTGCCATATTTAATTGGGGTGACTTATTGGACTGGTCGGATTCAACGATTGTTTATTGTGGCCTTAGGAAAAACAGCACCCTATTTTACTGAAACCCAGGCACGAAAGATTGTTCTGGAATCACGACTGCATTTAGCTGCGTACACCTGCGTAGCGTTAATCTCCATTTATTTTGATAGCTATTTCGTTCTAACATACTGGATCGCTCCATTATTTACGACCAAAATTTTCCATAATGTCCAAAATATAACAGAACATACTGGGCTTACCCATAATCCAGATACGATTCATAATACACGTACTATCGATACTTGGTGGATATTCAAATGGATGGCCTGGAATATGCAGTACCATACCGCGCACCACACGTTCCCTGCAGTTCCTTTTTATAACCTTCCTTTACTGCATGCTGAGCTTGTAAAGCATATAGGATTCACCCCCCCGACTACCAGCTACACAAGATTTCAATATAGGTTTATTCGCCAACTAATAAAAGCGCCAGAAACTTGGGATGGCGTCCCTGAAGTTCACCCGTTAACAGGTCCTGGTTAGAAATCCAGGGCCATGCAAAAACTTCATGTATATCAATCACGATGGGCAATGGAGCTTCGAAGACCCGATGGTATCGAAAGGACAGATGAAGAAGCTTTTTCAATGGTATCGGAGGCCGGCTTTGACGGGATGTGCCTTGATCTTGGGGCTTCAGACATGGAAACGGCAAGATCAACATTACCACTTTTCAAGAAATATGATTTAGGTTGTATGATCAATGCCTTCCCAAGATCAATTGATGAACTCCAACCTGTTCTTGTTATGGCCCGTGAATTTAATGCTGAATACGTAAACATCATAGGCCAAGTAATGCCCTTCACCGTAGATGAAGGGGCAAAAGTTGTTGAGCAGTGGATAATAATGGCAAACAAAGCCGGTGTGCCAATTTTGTTTGAAACTCATCGAAACTGCCTCACAAATGACTTATTCTATACTTTACAATTAATGGAGTTGGTTCCTGAAATGCCTATTTGCGCTGATCTTTCCCATTACATTGTCGATCGTGAATTTTCATTCCCACTTAGTGAATACGATCAAAGTCTTGTTCACCGTATTCTTGAAAAAGCTGACAGTTTTCAAGGTCGAATTGCAACAAGAGAACAAATCCAAATTCAGCTTAATTTCCCACAACACCGTAAATGGGTTGATCAATTTTACGAATGGTGGAAAAAGGGATTTCGTTTGTGGAAAAATCGCCATAGTTCTAATGACATTCTGATATTTCTTACTGAACTTGGCCCGCCTGAGTATGCGATTACCGGGGCTGATGGATTCGAATTATCTGACCGCTGGGAAGAGTCACTGCAAATTAAGGATTCAGTCAAAAAGCTTTGGCAAACTGCATAAAACAATTAATATTCCGCACTTAGATTCTTATTCTTTTGCCAGCCACTTTTTTGGGTCAAAGAATGGTTTTGGGGCAATAATCATAGGCAAACGGTGGCCAGGGCAAAGTATTGTTGCACGTGTACCAATTTCAGAATATTCATTCTCCACCAATGCAAGCGCTATGTTACGCCTAAGTCTCGGTGAAAAAACTGCTGAGGTTATGAAACCCACCTGGCTATCACTTACATGAATTGGCCAATGTTCATCATTTGGATGCTTCAACGGCGGTCCTTCGATTTCCGCGCCAACCAGGCACCTCGAGACACCATTTTCACG
>MDTE01086762.1_pt1 | contig 28712 bp, 22 predicted proteins | sample 811231 | NCBI WGS metagenome assembly MDTE01 (sample SAMN05326651, study PRJNA326480) | marine metagenome | isolation source: seawater | place: Indian Ocean: Red Sea | collected 2010 | reverse complement strand
GGACAGTGTCGACACACGAGTGATGCTGGAATCACTCGCCACACTGGGATTTGAAACCAGCGCGGGCCAGGCAATCGGCGAGACACACATCGTGGGGGGCAACGGCACAATCCCGGCCACATCGGCCACGTTGAACCTGGAAAACAGTGGCACCAGCATCCGGTTTCTCACTGCACTGACCAGCCTCGCCCACGGCAAATTCACGCTCGACGGCAATCCACGGATGCGACAGCGTCCCATTGCCGACCTGGTGACGGCGCTTCAAGAACTCGGGGTCGATGCCTCGTGCCCGGAAGAGACCGGATGTCCCCCGGTCACGGTGGTTGCCAGCGGCCTGGGTGGCGGGCAAGCCAGGATCTCGGGCAACAGTTCCAGCCAGTATCTCAGCGCCCTGCTGATGACCGCTCCGTGTGCGGCCGAACCCGTCACAATTTCCATAGACGGCACGCTGGTCTCGCGCCCCTACATCGACATGACACTCGCGTTGATGTCGCGATTCGGAGCCGCCGTGACAGAAGATCCCGCCGGCACATTCTCGATTCCCACAACCGGCTACGACGCCATCACGCTCGACATCGAACCCGACGCGACGGCAGCCAGCTACTTCCTGGCCGCGGCGGCCGTGACCGGCGGCCAGGTCACCGTCGAAGGACTCGGCCGCGAGGCCCTGCAAGGAGACGTCGCCTTTGCCGACTGCCTCGCGCAGATGGGGTGCTCGGTTCGAGAGACTCCCGGCGGGCTGCAGGTCGAGGGAGGCGAGTTGGTCGGGATTGATGTCGACATGAACGCCATCAGTGACACGGCGCAGACACTGGCGATCGTCGCCGCCTTCGCCGAGGGGCCGACCCGCATCCGTGGAATCGCACACGCCCGGATCAAGGAAACCGACCGGATTTCCGCGACCGTGACCGAACTCGCGAGACTGGGACTTCATGTCGAGGAACACGACGACGGCCTGACGGTTCATCCCGGACCAATGGTGCCGGCCGAGATCCAGACCTACGACGACCACCGGATGGCCATGAGTTTCGCGGTGGCCGGCCTGGTTTCTCCGGGTGTCGTCATCATCGACCCCGACTGCACAACCAAGACATATCCCGGGTTCTTTGAAGACCTGGCCCGACTCTGCGGAGTTTCTCGATGACGCCACCGGTACGAACATCACGACAGATCGCCTTCACGGTCCTCGAACAATGGCGTGACACGGGCCAGTTCGCCGCACCACTGCTCGAATCGGTCTTCAGCCGCAACAACGAACTCAGCGCCGCGGACCGCGGGTTGGCCAGCGAGTTGACCTATGGAGTCATTCGCCGCCAGGCCACGCTCAACGCCGTTCTGAAACCGCGGATGAAGCGTCCTCCCGAACAGGTCGAACCCGCCCTGTGGACACTGCTGCAACTGGGCACCTACCAGTTGCTGTTCCATTCAACCGATTCACAACACGCCTCGATTCACGAAACGGTCGAATTGACCAAGTGGTTGAACAACGCCCGGTGGACAGGTTTCACCAATGGTGTTTTGAGATCGGTACAACGGGACCTGGAGAACCAGTTCGTCGCGGTGGCCGCGGCCGATGCCATTCCCCTCGCACCGGAACACTTCCTGAAACTGGCCCGACCTCTGTTGCCCAACCCATCGACGGACCCCTCGGGTTATGTCGCCGCTGCGGGCAGCCTGCCGCAATGGCTGGTCGAAAACTGGTCGAACCGAATGGATTTCGACCAGATGCTCCGGATGTCAATGTGGTTCAACACTCCGGCGGCAACCTGGTTGCGAGTCAACCGGCTGCGAACCGACGGGGACACGGTGATCGCCGCCCTGGAGTCCGCCGGCATCAGTGCCACTCTCGAGGAGGACGGCTGCATGGTCCGGCTGGCGGGCACGGCCCACGTTCCTAGCCTCCCCGGTTTCAACGACGGGCACTTCACCGTGCAGGACCCGTCGGCCACCTCGGCAGCCCGACTGCTGGCACCGGTTCCCGGCCAACGAGTGCTCGACCTCTGTGCCGCGCCCGGAACCAAGTCGACTCACCTGGCCGAACTGATGGAAAACCGCGGACAGGTGGTGGCCGTCGACTCGCACCCCGAACGACTCGAGCGAATTGCGCCGGCAGCAAACCGACTGGGACTCTCGATCATCGAACCGGTCCTGGTGGACGAGTCGGGCGAGGACCTGCCATCGGGCCCGTTCGACGCGGTGCTGGTCGATGTGCCCTGCTCGAACACCGGGGTCCTGGGGAAACGCCCCGAGGCCCGGTGGCGGCTCGAAGCCAACGAGCCGACACGGCTCGCGCGGCTGCAGTCACGGCTGCTGGAACAGGCGGCAGAAACAGTGACATCCGGTGGCCGACTGGTCTATTCGACCTGCAGTGTCGAGCCGGTTGAAAATGACCAGGTGGTATCACGATTTCTCGACAACCGGCCCGATTTCGAGCAGGTCCAACGGCACGAACACGTTCCGGGACAACCGGCCGACGGGGGCTTCCAGGCGTTGCTTGTCCACAAAGGCAATTGACCGCGACCCCGCGTCGCTTGTCCACGACTCGCGTACCCGATTACACTGATGAAAACGTTTCAGCACGTTCTCTCCAAAACCACTCCTCAAAGAGTCACTCCGGGGACCACGATCATGCGCCGACTGACCAGCCTCCTTGCCCTCGCCACCGTCCTGCTCACCCTTCTCGGTGGACCGGCCACTGCCCAGGACAAAAAAGCCGACAAGAAGAAAGCCGACAAGAAGGCCCCGGCGGCAAAGAAAATCTTCACTGATGCGAAGCTCGAGGCGGTCATCAAGGCCATCCTGAAAAAGAAGCAGGCCAAGACGGATCCCATCCAGGAAGCCGATCTCAAGACGATCTTCTTCCTCGAGGCGCCAGGCAAGGAGATCACCAACCTGTCCGGACTGGAGAAGTGCCCCAACCTGGCCCTGATCAATCTCTCGAAGAACGCGATCACCGACCTGAAACCGCTGGCCGGCCTGAAGAACGTGCAATCCCTGGACCTCTCGAACAACAAGATCGCCGACGTGACACCGTTGGCCAAACTCGAGAAACTGCAGTACCTGCAGTTGGAGAACAACCGGGTCGAGAAACTCGACGGACTCGCCGGACTCAAGAAACTGTCGGCTGTTTATCTCAGCAACAACAAGGTCGTCTCGGTCGCACCACTGAAGGGACTCGAAAAACTCTCGAGCCTCTACCTGGACAACAACAAGGTCGCCGATCTCGGACCGTTGAGGGGGCTCAAATGGGTGGCCAACCTCGCCCTGCGAAACAACCAGGTCAAGGACGTCGGAGCCCTGGCGAACATGACCGAACTGCGGTACACGTTCCTGGAAGGCAACAAGGTGACTGACCTGGGCCCGCTGGTCACCATGGCCCAGAAGGACGCCAAGGGCGACCGGCGGTTTGCTCCGTACTGGAACCTCTATGTCTCGGGCAACCCGCTCTCGGATGCCGCCAAGGGTGGACAGATCACCGCGTTGAAGAAGGTCGGCGTGCGAGTCGATCCCAAGCCGAAGAAGTAGCCCCCCGGCTCAGTCTTCGCGTTCCTGGTTCCCGCCGGAGTTGGACCGCCATCCCGAGTCCGGCTTCGCGTGCGCGGCGCAGACCGGAATCACCTCGGTGAGGCTGATGTCACCGCCAAAACAGACATCCACATCGGTCCCGGTATCACGAGGCCGGTTGTAATAGTCGATCTCGTAGAGCACACCCTGGCCGGCCGGATGATAGGCCACCGGCAGCGGGTGCGGGTCCAGTGAGCATTCGACAAGCCGGGCCGATTCGGTGACATCCCTGGGGTCGGGGAAATTGACGTTGAAATAGCCTCCATCAGCCGGTCGCCGCGCGATCAACGTCTCGATCGTACTGCGGAGCATCGGGGCCACCGTCGACCAGTCGAAGGGACCATAGTGGTGGATGAACAGCGACAGGGCGATCGCCGGGACGTGAAAAAGTCCAGCCTCGCGCGTCGCTCCCACCGTGCCGGACATGTAGACATCCACCCCGAGATTGGCCCCGGCATTGACCCCGGACAGGACCCAGTCGATCTCCTGCTGCTGTTCGACCAGCCCGATCCGCACGCAGTCGGCCGGCGTGCCGTTGATCGAAAAACGATCGCGGCCATGCGTGGTGATCGTCAACGGCTTCTCGACCGTCACCCGGTGACTGCATCCGGACAGCGGACCGTCGGGCGCCAGCACCACGACCTCGCCGAATTCGGCGGCGACCTCCGCCAACAATTCAAGTCCAGGAGCCCCGATTCCGTCATCATTGGTCAGCAGAAATCTCATGACACATCACTCGAACTGGCAGACGAAAACACACGGGGCTTAGAATCTTCCCGGGTGAGTGTAGCAATTGGGACTGATGGCGGGGAGCAGGTCGATGGCGGTGCGAGTACTCGGCGACACGGACGTGAAGAACCTGATCACGATGCGAGAATCCGTCGAGGTGATGACCGAGGCATTCGGTCGCCACGCTGCCGGTCACCTGTCGGCTCCGGCCCGCCTGGCCTCGCCACTGGAATGGGGCCAGTTGATCTTCACCACCGGCGCCTACAGTGACGAAACGGGGGGACGGATCGGTTTCCGGGTCTACGACTCGGCCCACTTTGGCAGCGGGATGCGGGACGAGTTGGTGGCCGTCTTCGATTCCGACAACGGGGCCCTTTTGGGGCTGGTGGCTGGAAGCGGACTGGGACCGCTGAGAACCGGCGCCATCGGCGGAGTGGCCATCAACGCATTGGCGCGTGAAGACGCCGTGACACTGGCACTGGTGGGAACCGGCAAACAGGCCCGCACCCAGTTGCAAGCCGCCTGCGAGGTACGGTCCTTCGAGACAATCCGGGCCCACAGCCGGAACGCATCACGATGTGAAGCGTTCTGCCGCGAGATGTCGATGACAACCGGTGTCGAAATCCAGCCGGCGACCTCGGCAAAAGACGCGGTGGCAGAAGCCGACGTGGTGATCTGCTCAACCATCAGTGACACACCGGTGCTCGAGACCGACTGGATATCACCGGGGACACACGTGCAAAACGTCGGTCCGAAATTCCAGGACAGCTGCGAACTGCCAAGAGAACTTTTCGAGTCGGCCGACGTGCTCGTGACCGATGCGCCCGCCCAGTTGGCGGACTACGGAGACCGTTTCCTGGTCGCCGGAACTCCACACATCGACCGGATTGTCTCGCTCGGCAACGTGATCTCCGGCGATGCCCCTGGGCGGACCGATCCCCAACAGATCACCCTGTTCTGTTCAATGGGATTGGCCGGGACCGAGGTGGCCCTGGCGGATCGTTTGCTGGTTTTGGACGCGAATGCCGCCGGTTGACCAAAGCCGGTCGAAAACACTGGCGAGGAGATCGGTGCCGGACAGGCCGGGACCGTCCCGACGTTCACCCATCCAGTGACGTGACCACCGCCACGTTCTCGGCCAGGTGGTCAGCGTTCAGGCTTCCGACAATCAGCGTATCGACCGCAGGATGCCCCACCACGAAACGAATCGCCTCGGCGGCCGGGAGATGGCCGGAGGCCAGGCCTTTCTTGACCACGACCCCAATCCCCAGTCGATGTGCCTCCCGGATCACCGGCTCGTGCGACTGGTCCTCAGCATGGAATTCGAACATGATCACGTCGGCCCATTCCAGTGACCTCCGGGCCCCCGCGACCGTCTTGCCCGAGAATCCGATGGCACGCACCCGGCCCTCGGCCTTCAGAGACAGCAACGTCTCGACCACTCCGCTGGACTCCTGGATCACCAGGTCGTTGCCATCGGAGTGAACAAACACCACGTCGAGAACGTCTCGGCCAAGTCTCCGGGCACTCCGGTCGACGCTCGCCCGGGTCGCCTCGGGAGAAAAATCGTACCGGGACACGCCGTCCTGGTAGGTCTCACCCACCTTGGTCGAGATCACCAGACGCGACTCGTTGTCATCCAGGACGCGGCCAAGGCGTTCTTCGCTGACGCCGTATGCAGGAGCAGTATCGATATAGCGAATGCCCAAACCGAGGACCTCGGCCATCAGTTCCTCGACCTCCGAGTCGGTGGGCAACTCGTAACCGTGCTGGTACTTGATCCCCTGGTTGCGACCGATCTTGAACGCTCCGAACCCCAGCGGGGAAACCTCCAGGCCGGTGCGTCCCAGCGGGCGGATGTTCATGGTCTGATCTCGTGGCCAACGGCGTGCTCAGGCGGCCCGGCGCGCGGCCGACACGCTGGCCAATGGCAACCAGTCGATGGCCGACTCCCAGGGAGGACGAGCCACTTCCGGGCGGGGCCACTCGACCGACTGGATGTCGGTCGACACACGGTCGGGATCTCGAGGCGCAAGTTGAGCGATTGCGGCGGCGACCTCCAGGGCGAGTGCCGGTGCCAGCGCCAGCTTGGTGGGAAACGCAGTCAGCGTGTTTCCATCAACCCGCACACCCTGGGTCTCCGGACGACGGCCGCCCTCGGTCGTCGCCTCGGCCCGGTCCACGCGATACGTGTTGATCTCGAGTCCGGAAAAATCCAGGGCTGGCAGGACAGCGGCCAGTTCCGCAGCGGCATGGGAGGCCAATTCCCGCCGGGTCATCGCCACGCCGTCCTCGGCCACCTGGCCACCGAGTTGCCAGACGGTCCGGCCACGCGAATCGACGTCCGAGGTGATCGTCATGCGAGTGTGTGCCCGGTCCACCTGGTGCCCGCAGAGTTTGGGCAAGTGCGGGGGTTCACCCCGCACCATCACCATGTGCAGGGGCCGCCTCTGCATTGCCCCGGCTGGCAGTCCCAGTTGCTCGCGGAGCCTGGCATTGCCGGCCCCGGCGGTCAACACGACGCCCCGGGGAACCAGCTGCAACCTGGATCCTGGCAAACTGTCCCACGGGTGCCTGATGCTCAGGCTCGTGACCCGCCCGGGACCATCCAGTTGCCAACTGGCGTGTCCAGGGTCATAGAGGAACAACCGATGCCGGTGCCGGCTGGCAAGAGACTCCAGCAGGCTGACCGGGTCGATGACCGGTTCATCCATCACCGCCACCGTGCCATGATGGTCAGCCAGGACGGCGGGACGATCGTCGTCTTCGAGAGGTCGCGGGGTGACTTCCAGCCCGAGACGTGCACCAAGAAATCCGAGCCGGGATCCCAGCGAGCGACCTCGCCACAACAGGCAGGACCGGCTGCGGACCGCGACCTGGCGCAGATCGGGTTCGCGGCGACCAGCCAGGCACTCGGTCCAGACCTCCGGCATCTGCTGGATTCCCAGTGCCGAACCGGTGGCGGTGCCCCCGAGCGAATATTTCAAACCGCCGTGAATGATTCCCTGGGCCGCGACAGTCTGGCCACAACCCAACCGCGAACTTTCCAGCAGCACGGCCTCGTGGCCAGCCCGGACGAGTTCATCGAGAACCCAGAGACCGGCAACACCGCCTCCAACAACAACCACGTCCGCACAAGCCATGAGCCAGAGTCCTCGAGGGCAGACGACACGTCCGCCTCCGACGACCTTGTAACCCTCAGGTCGCTGCGAGGGAAGATCAGTCGCTGACCTGGACGATCGCCTCAACCTCGACAGGAATGTTTCCAGGCAAGGCCCCCATTCCCACCGCGCTGCGAGCCGCCCGCCCGTTCTCTCCGAAAACCTCAACCATCAGGTCACTGAAACCGTTGATGACCTTCGGCTGGGTGCCAAAGTCGGGAGTGCAATTGACCATCCCCAGCACCTTGACGAAGCGGGTGACACGATCGAGGCTGCCCAGGTGGGCCCGTAGCGTTGCCAGGATGGCCAGGCCCGTGACCCGCGCCGCCGCATTGGCCTCCTCCTCGCCCATCTCCTGGCCCACCTTTCCGGTGATCATCGTGCCATCCACCTGGACCGGCCCGTGTCCGGAGACATAGCAGGTGTCGCCAATCTGCACGACCGGCATGTAGGTCCCACCCGGGGACGGAGGTGTGGGCAGTTCAAGTCCCAATTCAACGATCCTGGCTTCGGCGCTCATCGATTTCTCCCGAGGGTCACGTCTGGTCAGCCTGTTCCGGCCGAGTCGAGTTCGGATTCCGAGCATACGAACTCGCGACGACCACGCAAGTCCCGCCACGTCAGAGAGTATTCGCTGCTTGCACACCGGCCAATGACACCTAGAATGGTGGCGACGACGCAGATGGCATCTCCGGCAACGGATTGCGGATCAATCGTGGAAGGAAACTGAGAACATGAATCCAGGTGAAATCTTTCTGCTCGTCGTGGGTGCCTTCTTCGGGTTGTTTTTCCTCGTCTTCCTGTGGCTGCTCTTGCCATTGTTTCCGACGTGGATCCGCTCGATGACCAGCAGCGCGAAGATCTCGCCACTGAAGCTGGTCCTGATGCGATTGATGAAGATCAATCCCCAGGTGGTTGTGGAGGCCCGGATCATGGCGGTGCAGGCCAACCTGACAGACGTGGAGACCAACAACCTCGAGGCCCATTACCTGGCAGGTGGCAACATCCTGCGAGTGGTCCAGGCGTTGATCGCAGCCACTCGGGCCCGACTGGGACTCAATTGGGACACGGCGGCCGCAATCGACCTGGCCGGTCGCGACGTGCTCGACGCGGTTCGCACCAGTGTCGATCCCAAGGTGATCGACTGCCCTGATCCTTCCCGGCATGGTCGCACCACTCTCGATGGCGTTGCCAAGAACGGCATCCAGTTGAAGGCACGAGCACGGGTCACCGTCCGCACCAACCTCTCGCAACTGGTCGGCGGAGCCACCGAGGAAACAGTGATTGCCCGCGTGGGCGAAGGAATCGTCAGCGCGATCGGATCATCCGACTCGCACGAACGGGTTCTCGAGCAACCCATGCTGATTGCCCGCACCGTCCTCGAAAAGGGACTCGACTCCCAGACGGCTTTCGAGATCGTCTCGATTGACATCGCCGACATTGACGTCGGTGAGAACGTTGGCGCGAGGCTGCAGGCGGACCAGGCCGAGGCCGACATGAGAGTCGCCCGTGCCAAGGCCGAGGAACGTCGGGCCCAGGCGGTGGCCCAGGAACAGGAAATGAAGGCGAAAACGGTGGAAAACCGCGCCGAGGTTGTGTTGGCTGAAGCCGAGGTGCCCCAGGCCATGGCCAACGCCTTTGAAGCGGGAAATCTCCGAGCCGAAGATTCGATGTAATCGCTATCATCCGGCATACGGCATCGGCCCCGAAGCCGATGACTACTCCGGGTCGACAACAGACACGAGGACAGCGGAATAATTTCAACATGACAAGTCGGTGCAGTGCCATGAACGAATTGACCCAGGTGGAACTCACGACGACACAACGTGACCTGTTGCTCCGCGGCCTGCAGTTCGTCCGCAGTTCGGTCAAGCTCTCGTTGGGCGAAAGTCGATTGCCGGATGACCAGCGATCGGATCAGCTCGAGGCGATCGAAACACTGGAACAGCAGTTGCGAGAGGATCTGGCGAGTCAGCCCTCGACCAACCTCTCCTAGTTCGACTTCCCCTCCCCCACCCAGTCACCGATCAGCCCCGCCCATGCGGTTTCAGCACGTCTGCGTCGAGGCCCTGTGCTGTCGGCTGCCCGACGAAGTGGTGACCTCCCAGGCCATCGAGGATCGACTCGCCGACGTCTACCGTCGACTCGACCTCCCCGAGGGTCGGCTCGAACTGATGACCGGCATTCGCGAGCGACGGTTTTTTCCTCCCGGCACGCGACCCGGCGACATCAGTTCCCAAACGGCCCGGGATGCGATCGTGGCCAGCCAAATCAACCCCTCCCAATTTGGCGTGCTGGTCCATGGGTCGGTCTGCCGAGACCAGTTGGAACCAGCAACCGCCAGCGGTGTGCACGCGGTCACCGGTCTGCCGGCTGACGCGTTGATCCTGGACGTCTCCAACGCCTGTCTCGGACTGCTCAACGGATGCCTGTTGCTGGCCAACATGATCGAACTGGGCCAGGCCACTGCCGGGGTCGTGGTCGGAACCGAGATCGGACGGGGCTTGGTCGAAGGCACGATCGACTCGCTGATCCAGGACGACGACCTGACCAGGCAAACGATCAAGTCCGCTTTCGCGTCACTCACGATCGGCTCCGGCTCCGCAGCGATCGTGCTCTGCGACCGGCGGCTCTCCAGGACCGGCCACCGCCTGCTCGGGGGTGTCGTCCGCTCCGACACCTCCGCCCACCAGCTGTGTGCCGGAGATGTTTCGGCCGAACATCACGGTGACCTGCGACCCAGGATGGAAACCGATTCCGAAGCCCTGTTGCATGCGGGAATCGAACTGGCCGCCACGACATGGGAAGGGACTCGCAAGGTCCTGGGCTGGGACAACAGCGACGTCAACAAGGCCTTCACCCACCAGGTCGGCAAAGCCCACCGCAACCTGCTCTACCAACGGCTGGGACTCGATCCGGCCATCGATTACTCGACAGTGGAATTCCTGGGCAACACGGGTGCGACGGCCTTACCGATTGCCGCCGCACTGGGTGCGGAGGCCGGCCACCTGGACACCGGCGACCGGGTCGCCTGGCTGGGAATCGGCAGCGGGCTCTCGAGCATCATGCTGGGGTTTGAGTGGTAGGCGGAACGACGCCAAGATCGGATGCGGTCTGGCACAGCGAGTCCCACGTCCCGGAATCCAGGGGCACTCCCCCGGCCAGGCGTTCCGCCATCATCCGATTGCTGCGATCCCCGGCCAAGCGAATCGATTCGACACCCGGCACCCGGTTCACACCTCGAACAAACTGGATCAACTTGTCGGCCTCGCCCAGGAAATGCCCCGACCCGGCAAACCGCTCTGGATCCCAGACCACCACGAGCACATTGTTGGTTCCCGGAGCCCCCTCGGAAGCCGGCGGACAACTGCCGCCGGAAAGGCCGCCCACGAGAATATCCAGCAACAGGGACAGGCCGAATCCCTTGTACCCTCCCATCGGGAGGATCGTTCCACGGGGATCGGTAAAACGGACCGCGGGATCGGTTGTTGGCTCGCCCCGGGCATCCAGCAACCACCCCTCCGGACACGCCTCACCGGCCACCTGCTGCACCAGCACCTTGCCGTTGGCCACGACACTGGTCGAGATATCAACGACCAGCGGTCGATCACCCGTGGGAACCCCGATCGCAATCGGGTTGGTACTGACGGTCGGTTCGGTTCCACCCGGCGGCGCCACGCATTTCAGCACGCCATTGTCGTTGACCGTCACCAGCGCCGCCCGCCCCCGCGACGCCACCAATTCGGCCCATTCCCCGACCCGACCGACATGCCCACAGCGAACCAGCGTCCCACACGCCACGCCCAACTGGTCGACCTTGTCATCCAGCCGGTCGATCAGCCGTGTCATCTGCACCATGCCGAAACCGAACGCGGCATCGGCACACAACATCGCGGCGGTTTCCGAGAGAACCGACAACCCGGCGCCGGCCACCAGTTCACCGGTCTCCAGCAACGGCAGGTAACGGGGAATCCGAACCACACCGTGCGAATCGTGGCCGCGAAGATTCGAACCGACCAGGCTGGTCGAGACGAGGTCGGCCTCGTCTTCGGGAACCCCCGCGGCCTGGAACAAGGACGACGCAAACCGCGTCAGCAATTCAGCGTCCACGCAAACGCCAGAAACGGCCATCTACTCTCCCGCCTTGCCCTTCGACTTGTTCTCGACCGGCGATGGTGGATCCAACCGCCACGCCGAATTGAAGAATCCCGCCCACTTGATCGACTCGTCATATTCCCCCGTCGCTTTCCTCGAAATGGCCTGGACGGCGATATCTCCCAGGCGAGGAAACAGCCACGAATTGGAGTTCTTGAAATCCGCTTCGTGGAAGGTGTGTCCCGAGTTGATGACAACGTAGCGGCGGGGGTTCAACGGATTGGGATAGATCATCGAGAGACCATGCGAACCGGGGTCGTAACTGGTCCCCGCGACCCGAATGGCCTTCCTGGACCACTCGACCGGCAACCTTTCGATCACCCGCGCCATCACCGAGTTCGATCCGGGATCGCCGAACAGCACCAGGTTGTTGTTGGCGATCATCTCCTCGTCAACCGCGGTGTCGGCCACCACACGAATGCGACCCCTCAACCATTTGTCGAATTCGCCGGCGAACCGCTGCAGTGTCCAACTGGCCCAATCGGCCTGGGCCGTCGACCAGGGAGTTCCGGTACCGCGGACACAAACAAACGGCTGCATGAAGGCATCGTCAATCGGCCCCTGCAAGTCGCGACGTTTGTTGAGCCCGACATTTTTCTGGAAGTTCCGCGAATCGTCGTAGCCCAGGACGTTCCAGTCCTTGCCGTTCTTCTGATAGAAGACGCCCGGCAACAACCCGTCAGCGGCTGTCGCCAGCCGGTGCTTGACCCCGTCGATCTCGATCCGGTCAGCGACATCGCGTGCCACCTGCAAGGCGCTGACGTTGCGCGTTCTCAGTTTCAACGTCCCGTCGGCAGCCCGGGTCGCCTGCACCACTGCCGGCTGGTACAGCTTCTCCATCTCTTCGACCGTCAACCACTCGCACACGTTGTACTTGACCGTCCAGGTGACAAACCGGATATCGGTACGCCCGGGGTAGGGGCGACGTCCCGTCCGAGCGTGCTTGTCATGAAAGGCCATGAATTCCTTGAACGATTCCGGATGAAACCGATGGCCCGTCTTGGGGCCAATCAACAGCTTGATCGGTACGCCCAACCGCTTGGCACGATCCACCATCGTGGTGCTCGCCAACAACTGCTTGTCGATTTCTCCGCCATAAGTGCACACGGGAACGTTGTGAGCATTCAGCGCGTACGGGACGACGTCATAGATCGAAAGCGACTTGTGCTGGTGAGCCGGACGTTGCTCGGTCTGATTCTGGTACTTGTAAAAGTCGACAAACCCGGCACCGGGTCCGACCGAGGACCAGCGACTGGGATGATGCAAGCCCAGGTGCCAGGCACCGGCACCACCCATCGAGAACCCCCAGAGCGTGATTCGCCGGTTGTCGATGCGTACACGACGTTCCAGGTCGGCCAACGCTTCGAAAACGTCAGTCTCGCCCGCGTACCGGTACGCGTTGTTGGTGCGACCAAAGACATCCAGTTGCACAAACCCCTGGCCCTTGGACAACGCCTTGCCCTCGTGCTGGGCAATGAACCGGAGTTCATTGAGCGTGCCACCACGACCATGGAGTTTCAGGTGCAGACGATGACGAGTGCCAGAGCGGGGATTGATTCCCGGTGGCAACGAGACGGCATAGGGTTGCACCGAACCATCGATCTTCGAGTAGTAACCCCGGATCGTGCTGCCTGGCTGCAACACCCAGGACGGCTTCCCGGCAGCCAGTTCGTCGGCACGCCGTTCCCCGGTGGCCAATGCTGCCTCGGCGTAACCAATCCACGCCGACGCCCCCTTCCCCGACCGGGGCGCGTAAAACTCGTTGTGCCGTATGGCCCAGTCAACCGCCTTGGCGAACACCTCGACATCGGCCACCAGCCTCCGCCGGATCGACTCGTCCCGCTTGAGCAGCTCGATCTTTGCAACCAGGGATCTGCGACCAGACTCCAGACGGGCCGCAACATCGGTGGGAGGAGCCTGGGCGTTGGTGACCGACGCGGCAATCCCTGCAACCACCAGCACGACCCAGGCCACCCACCACGGTGTTCGGCCGGTTCGAACCAGCCACCAAGTGCCTCGCGTCATCATGTCACCTCGATCCCGGTGAAATCCACACGCCGCGACAGGGAGGGGTCAGGCTCCCGAAGCCGTCTCGGCCGACTCGAAGCCGCAATCACGATGTTTGCCGTCACAAAACGGTCGATTGGCCGAGGCCCCACAGCGACACAGAGCGAAGGTCTCCTTGCCGCCCAGATCGAATGTGTCCCCGTTGGCATCAGTCAATTCAACAGGGCCACTGACCAGGAATGGACCGTTCTCTTTCATCTGGATCTGCACGTCAGCCATCGTGTGGAATGTCCTTTTTGAGTTTCGGTAGCGGCCAACAGGCCTGTCGGCCAGCGTGGTCAGAGACTAATCAGCACTCAGAGGAAACGCAAACCGGGGCGCAAGTTGTCACCGTGGACTGGAAAACTCACCGGTTGTCCACGACAATCCGCCAGCGTTGCCGGTGTCCGGATGGCAGTCGGTTTGCCAACATCGGAGATCAGGGAGGAATCGACCGGGATGACTAACGAGCCTGCCGAGTCAACCACCGAGGACCGCTCGGGAATGATCGAACAACTGCGTTGGCAGAAGTTCGATGTCCTGGACGATGGTTTCGTGTGCCTGGTCGACGTGATGGGCGACGACGGATCAGTCGTCCAGGCCGCCCGGGTCAGCTACGGGGCCGGAACGCGAAAGGTTTCCGACGACCGCACGCTGATTCGATACCTGCTCAGGCACCGGCACACCACTCCATTTGAGATGGCCGAGATCAAACTGCTGGTGAGAGTGCCGATGGACTGCTGGCGGCAGTGGATCCGTCACCGCACCGCCAACGTCAACGAGTACAGCACCCGGTATTCGATCGCCATCGATGCCTCGCAGACGACTCCACCTGATGCCTGGAGAAGCCAGGCCCAGAGCAACCGACAGGGAAGTGGTGACCTGCTCTCCACCGAACTGGGTCAACAACTCAGCGAGACAGAACAAGAACTCCAGGATCACTCGAAACGCATCTACCAGGAACGAATCGACGCCGGGGTCGCCCGCGAACAAGCTCGCAAGGACCTGCCGCTGTCGACCTACACCGAGGCGTACTGGAAGGTCGACCTGCACAACCTGTTGCATTTTCTGGCCCTGAGAATGGACAGCCACGCACAACAGGAAATACGTGATTACGCGACGACCATCGGCGAACAGATCGTACAACCGCTGTTCCCAATCGTCTGGGAAGCCTTCCAGGACTACCGTGTCGATGGCATGTTCCTGACACGTCTGGACAAGGGCGTGTTGGCACGTCTGATGGCTCACGCTCAGGAGGCTAACCAGCCACCGCCATTGGCCCTGGAGATGTTCCAGGCCGCCCAGGACCCCAGTTGGAAAGACCTGACCCGTTGCCGTGAGCGGGACGAATGCCACGACAAGTTGGCCGGACTGGGCATCGTGGAACCCCGCGAAATCGAGTGACAGACTGAGGATCACTCGGGTTTCGACCGCTTTCGGTTGGCCACCGTTGGAAGTTCTGCTACGGTAGTTCTTCCCCCCAAAACGGATACGAATCAGACGGGAGACGACCCGTGGTCAAACTGCGGCTTCGCGATAACGAAAAGATCCAGGACGCGGTGAAACGGTTCCGCAAGCTGGTGGAGCACGCCGGCATCAAGAAAGAAATGCGGCGTCGCGAATACTACGAGAAGCCCAGCGACACCGCCCGTCGAGCACGGCGGCGGGCAGCACGGCGAGCGCGTTTGACTCAGAAGTAGCGCCGACCCGCGTGACGACACGAACTCCAGCCGGGCACCCTGCCCGGCTGTTTCTCTTTAAGAACTACTCGTCGTCTTCGCCAAGAACGATCGGCTCCTTGATCGGCTGGACCCAGTAGATCTTCTTGCCCTTGGACTTCAACTGCTCGGCCTTCTTGTCGGCATCCTCCCGCTGGTCGTAGTCGAAACGAGCTTCTTCCCGCATGCTACTGCTGTACACGCCCCAGATCAGGCGATAACGAGTCGGCTCGGACACCTTCTTCTTCCGCTTGACGGCCTTCTTCTTGACGGCCTTCTTCTTGGTGGCCGTCTTCTTGGTGGCCGTCTTCTTGGTGGCCGTCTTCTTGGTGGCCGTCTTGGTGGTCTTCTTCTTGGCCATCAGCTTCGGTCTCCACACGGCAAAAACACCTGCCGACAGCCGCCAACCCCTGTGGTCACCCGGGCGATCAGGTGCTTCCTAGGATATCATCTCCGTTTGGATCGGACTACTCTCACCGCCCCCCAACGCGATGGAGAACTCATGGGACATCTCAAGTACGCCAAGCCGAAAGAAATCGGAATCGATGGCGAGAGACTGGAAACCGCGTACCGGTTGCTGAGGAAATGGACCACCGGTCCTCAGGCTCCAGTCCCCGGCGGAGCAATCCTCGTTGGCCGGCATGGTCGGGTGATTCCTCCGCGGTTCTTTGGACGGCAAGGCCCCGAGCCAAACGCCGAACCGATCAGGGAAGACGGCCTGTTCCTTCTCGCTTCGATCTCCAAGCCAATCACTTACCTGGCCGGCATGCAGCAGGTCGAGCGCGGCCAGTTGAATCTCTCCGATCAGGTCGCCCGCTACATCCCGGACTTCGCTGCTCATCACAAGGAAGAGACCCTCGTCGAACACCTCTTCACCCACACCTCCGGCATGCCCGACATGCTGCCCAACAATGCCGAATTGCGAAAACAGCATGCACCACTGAAGACCTTCATCGCCGGTGCCATCGCGTCACCCCCGGTATTCGCCCCTGGCACCGACCGCAAGTACCAGAGCATGGGAACGCTCGTCACCGCCGAACTGGTGCAAAAAATCGCCGGACGGCCCATCCGGGAGGTCTTGCGTCGGGAATTGTTCGAGCCACTGGAACTCGAGGACATCGCTCTCGGCAGCCGCGGGCTGGACCGAAAACGCCTGGTGCGGGTCGAAGTCCCCGAGTACCAGATCGGATCCGATTTCGGGTGGAACAGTCGTTACTGGCAGGAATTTGGAGCCCCCTGGGGAGGTGCCTTTGCCTCGCCCGAAGATCTCGCCGTCATCTGCCAGATGATGCTCGGAGACGGAGAAGTTCGAGGCACGCGGATCCTGGCGCCGGCAACAGTTCGCTCGATGACCGAAAACCGGCTGGCAACGATGCCAGGAATCTCACCTCAACTGGCTGCCAGTCGCCCGTGGGGACTGGGCTGGAAACTGAATCATCGTGGCACGTCTGCCAGTTGGGGCGATTCGCTCGGACCAACCGTTTTTGGACACACCGGGGCAACCGGAACCATGTGCTGGATGGATCGGGACCGCGACGCGTTCTGCATCCTGTTGACCAGCGCCATCCGTTCCCGCGCGCCCTGGCGGCTGGTTCACCTCTCCAATGCCGTTTCCGCGGCCATCATGTAACTGGGGTTTAACGCGGCAAAACGGAAAACTTCTGAAAACCCTGAAATGAAATAACCAGAAAAGTTTAACCAACCGGAGCAACTGATCCGATCAAAAGAATCAGCATCCGTGCCAATGCGCGGGGTTTCTCGTACGCGGTTCGTACGCAACTGAGGAGAGTTGGTTCATGCGACGGTTTCAGACATGGGCACTGCTGGCAGCCCTACTGGCGGCCACGCCCGGCACGAGTTCGGCAGGACTGCCATCGTTCCTGAAGTACTTTGGAGGTGCGGACAAGGCGGAAGCCCCCGCAAAAACTCAGGACACGAAGGCCCACAACACAAAAATGGCCGAGTCGATTGCCTCGGCCCTGCGGTCAGCTGGCCTGAGTGGATACAACATCAGTATCCGCTACCAGGCCGGCAAGGCCGAGTTGACCGGGTCGGTTGCCGACGCCGGTCAAAAGGCTGCGGTGACCCAGGTGGTGACCGGAGTCAACGGCGTCGCGGCGGTCGACAACCAGTTGAAGGTTGTTCCGGCCAAGGCCCCGAAGCCGGCAATCAAGCCGGTGGCATTCGCCCCCGATCCCAGGCCCACGCCGGCCAACAAGCTGGCCAACCAGAAAATGGCCGAGCAAATTGCCCGTGCACTGGGTGCGGCCAAGCTGAGCAGCTACGACATCGAGATCCGGTTCCGACAGGGAACCGCGCAACTGGCCGGCACGGTGAATTCACTGCAGGAACGTGCTTACGCCGAGCAGATCGCCGCAACGGTACCCGGCGTGAAAAAAGTCGAAAACCAGTTGGCCCTGGGACGCCGACCGGCAGGACTGCAACAGGCAACCTTCCAACCGCCCGGACCAGCACCGGGACCAGCACCGGGACCGGGACCAGGACCGGCTGCTCCGGGAGCAGGACCAGGCATGCCCGGACCACCCAGCTACGGCCACCCCGGTGGACGTGCCTCGAACGTGGTCTACAACATGCCCAACATGCCCAACCACGCGTGGCCCAGCTACGCCGCGTACCCCAACTACTCCCAGGTGGCGTATCCCGAACAGTACAGTGCCAGCGCCTGGCCGTACATCGGGCCATTCTACCCCTACCCCCAGATCCCGATGGGCTGGCGGCAGGCTCAACTCGAGTGGGACGATGGACACTGGAGCCTCAACTTCCGTCCCCGGACGGACAGGTGGTGGTGGTTCCTCAACCCGGAAAACTGGTAGGCAATCCTCCGGACGCTGGGGTGGGCACACAATTCGGTTTGAACGATCCGGTTGGATCCAACAGGTTTCCAACCAGCATGCGGACCCCGTGCAGGGAATCTTGAGATGACACGTAACAGACGACTGGCCCTGATCCTGACCCTGGCGATTGCCAGTTCGGCGAGCAGTGGCTGCATGATCTTCAACGGAGTCGTGGCCGTGGCTCTGGACGGAGCAAAGTTCTTCGTCACCACGCCCCTGATCCCGGTGAGTCCCTACTTCAGTGAGATGATCGAAGACACGTACCACGAGGAAGAACGGTACGACAAGGTGCCCGTGCTGGACCCGATCGAGGGTGAACACGCGCCACTGTACTGTCTCGATCCTCCGTCCGAAGACGAGGTAATGAGGTCTTTGCCCGACAAGGCATCCGGTGGTTATGCGTTCCTCGCCGAGACGACTCGGAACAACGTGAAGATCGTCGTCGAACTGATCGTGGATCGTGTCGACCCCTGCCGGTTCTACCCGATGGTCGGCCCGGCCAAGCTGCACCACTGCCACTACAAGGCCACGGTGTACTACGACAAGACGATCCGATCGCACTGGCCGGTGCCATTCACCAACGTCGACGCGACCAAGGACGTGGTCTACCTTGATCACGACCACCTGATTCGCTGTGCCGGTCCTCCCACCCCGCGTTGATCGCGATTCCAGGACCGACCACTGACGTCCCAGCAAGCCCGGCAAGGCAGACGCCCTCGCCGGGCTTGTGCTTGATGGGTTCGCCGCAAGACGGCTACCATAGGGCCACACACGAGCCGTGGGACGTGACGCGGAGACGAAGGGCCACTCCCGGAACGACGGCGGTGTTCGAGAGTTGACTCGCCAAGCGATCCGGTCATGCGTTACCTCCTCTCCCGAACGGCAATCCGGTGGCCGCTCGCCCTGGTGCTGCTCACCACCGCAACCACGCCGCCAGATCTTTCCGCCCAGGCGGCTCCAGCCACCACCAGCGACGACTATCGCCTGGGAGTGGGCCATTACAAGCAAAAGCGGTGGTCGCTGGCGGCCGAGCACCTGAAAGCCTTCCTCAAGTCCCGCCCCCGCGGCCCCCAGGCCGCCTCGGCACGGCTGCTACTGGGCGTCTCGCTGACCCAACTCAAGAAGTACACCGACGCCCGTACCGAGTTTCGGACATTCGTCGCCAACCATCCCAAGGACCCCAATCACTCCGACGCCCTGTTCCGGATCGGCGAATGCGGTTACCTGCTGGGCGAATGGGCCAACGCGTCGACCAGCCTGCAGAGCTACCTCAAGGCTGCCCCCAAACACAAACTCCGCGACTGGGCCCAGTTCTATCTCGGCGATGCACTGCTCCAACAGAAAAAATACGCCCAGGCCCAGACAATCTATCGCGGGTCGCTGGCCGAGTTCCCCAAGGGACGCCTGGTCAACGAGGTGCTCTTCGGACTGGCCGTCTGCTGTGAGCAGGACGACAAGGGCGATGAGGCCCGACGCCTCTACGGCCGGCTGGCCGACGCCAGGGTCTCCGGACACGCCGACAAGGCGCTCTCGCGACTGGGATCTCTCGAGTTCGATGCCAAGAGGTTTGCCGAGGCGGCCACGGCCTGGGACCGACTGGCCCGGGAGTTTCCCAAGAGCCCCGAAGCACTCTCGGCCAAACTCAATTCCGGATACGCGAGGTTTCAACTGGGCCAGTACAGCGAGGCTGTCATCCGTTTCCAGACGGCACGCCTGGATCCAGGCCAGGCCGCCGTGGCGGATTACTGGCGAGGAGTCAGTCTCAAGGCACTGGACAAGCCCCAGGACGCAATCGCGGCCTTCCGCCAGGCCGAGGACGGCAAACCGGCACCTGACCTGGCCCGGGACATCCAGTTCCAGTGGGCCGACACCGAATTCCGTTCCCGGAAATACACCCAGGCCGCCACACGGTTTCAGACAGTGGTCCGTCGCTGGCCCAAGCATCCAGCCAACGACCAGGGACTGCTGTACGCCACCGAGGCATTGCTGCTCTTCTCAGAGACGGTCACCGACCCCGCGGCCCGGCAAAAGCAACTCGGGCAGATCCAGGCCCTGGTCGACAGGTTCAGCCGCGAGTTTCCCAAGAGTGCACTGGCCACCCGGCATCGGCTTCAGGCCGGTCGATTGAAAGTGGCCCGGGGCGGGGACGCCAACCTGAAAGAGGCCGTGACAATCTTCCGGTCCGCCATGGCACAAGGTCAGACCGAGAAGATCCGCAACCGGGCCCGGTACCAACTGGCCCGGGTCGCCAGCCAACTGGGTGACGACCGGCTGGTTCTGGAATCTCTGAAGCCGTTCCTCACCTCCATCGACAACTCCGACCAGCCCGGAGAATTCGACGACGCGCTGGTGCTGGCCGCCTCGAGTTTTCTCGCGGCCAAGCAACACAAGCTCGCGACTGACGCCGCCTCGAAGTACCTCAAGAAACATCCCGAAGGTCCCCTGTCCGCCGATGCCCTGGTGGTTGTGGCCGAGTCGTCGGAACGCCAGGGCCGGGCACCGGCCGCGGACCTCGCGCTGACCCGTTTGGCCAACGGCTTCCGCAACAAGCCCATCTACGCCCAGACGGTCCGCCGGATGGCCGAGGCGGCTTACGCGACGAAGAACTACAAACGGTCCGAGCAACTCTTCGGCAGCCTGATCGCACTGGGACCTGAATCTCCTTTCCACGCCGCGGGACTCTCCGGACGAGGCTGGAGCCTGTTTGAATCGAAGAAATATGAGGAAGCGGCCGCCCTGTTCAATCGGGTCGTCACGTTGCATCCAAAAGACGAGTTGGCTGCAGAGGCCGCCTACAAGGCCGCGGAGAGTCACGAGAAGTCCGGATCGACCGAGAAAGCGTCCGAGGCATACCGGGTGGCTGCCAGGGCCTATCCCAAGAGTTCCTTCGCATTTTTGGCCGCACGGCGGTCCGCGAGATTGCTCGCACTGGACAAGAAAACCTCACAAGCCGATGCGGCCTACGCGGCACTCCTCAAGCAATTTCCCAAGGCCAAGGACCGTGACATCCTGCTCTACGAGTGGGCCGGGATGCACGCCGACGAGGGAGATTTCAAGAAGGCCGACCCGCTCTTCAAGCAATTGATCACCGAGCATCCCGACAGCCAGATGGCCGCGAGTGCCCGTTTCAGCCTCGCAGAAAGCGACCTGGTCGCCGGACGACTCACCCAGGCCCGCGATGCCTTCCTGCAAATCGTCGGGTCGAAAGACGGCGACAAGGAGATCCAGCAGGACGCCCTGTTCCGGCTCATCGGAATCGCCGCCGAAAATAAGCAATGGCAGCGGGTCCGTGAACACGGCAAGGCCCTGAGAACCCGGTTCCCAGACAGCCGACACGGCTGGGAAACTCGGTTCCAACTCGGACAAGCCGCGCTGCAACTGAAGGACTACAAAACGGCACAATCCGAACTGACCGCCGTGCTCGAACAACGGACCAACACCGGTGTCGCCACGGCAACATGGTTCGAGGAAACGTGGGTGTTGTTGGCCGAGGCCCACTTCCAGCTCAAGGATTACGATGCCGTGACCCGCACGGTCGCCGATTTCCGAAGCACCCGGCCCCGGGGCAAGGTGCTTTACAAGGCCGACGAAATTCTCGGACGCAGCCTTGTGCAAAAACCCCGCCCCGACTTCGCCGGTGCCCGTGACGCGTTCGGGCGGGTGATCGCTTCGCCCACCGGCCGCAAGACCCAGACTGCCGCCAACAGCCACCTCCGTATGGCCGAAACTTTTCTTCTGCAAAAGAACTTTGCCGAAGCCAAAAAACAGTTCCTGGCCGTTCAGATCCTGTACAACTACCCCAAGATCCAGGCGGCTGCCCTGTTCCAGGCCGCCGGCTGCCAGGAACAGCTCAAGGAATTCGGTGAAGCGGTGAAAACTCTCGAACTTCTGCTCAAGACCTACCCCGAGAGCCCCTTCACCTCCAAGGCCAAAACCCGTCTGCCACGACTCCGTCGGCTCACCAGTTCATGACCCATTGTTCCTCGACGACCCGACGAACTCTGACCGGAACGGCAATCCGCCCCCGGGTGATCACGGCGGTGCTGTGGAAGATGTCCAGGCCCATCCTGCCCCTCATTCTGGTGATCCTCATCGGTGGAGTGCTGGCCGCCCAGGACGGCCCTCCCCCAACCAGCAAGACCCCGCCAGCAACGGGCGCCCAGAAAACCGACGCCCTCGGAATGCCGACCGATCCAGTCAGCATCATGAAGCAACTCGGCTGGATGGGCTGGCTGTTCCTGGTTCCCTTTGTCGGAGCCACGCTCATCGCATTGTGGTACAGCGTCGAACGCATGGTGGTGCTCAAACGCAGCCGGGTGATCCCCAAACCATTCGTCGACCGATTTCTCGAGCACATCCGCCAGGGCAAACTCGATCGCAACAGTTCCCTGAAGCTGTGCGAACAAAGCGATAGCCCAATTGCGGCGGTCTTCGCGCACGGTGTCCGCAAGTGGGGCAAGTCGAGCGTCGAGGTCAAACAGGCGATCATAGATGGCGGAGAACGGCAGGTCAGCGAATTGCGAGTTCATCTCCGTGTGCTCAACGGTGTCGCCACAGTCACACCGTTACTCGGGCTCCTGGGAACCGTGCTGGGCATGATCCAGGCGTTCAACGACATCGCCACGGCCGGCTCGATGGGCAAGACCGAGCAACTGGCGGTGGGCATTTCACTGGCCTTGCTGACGACCGCCTGCGGACTGATGATCGCCATCCCCACGCTGATCATGTACATGTACCTCTCGGGACGGGTCGACGCGCTGGTGATGGAAATGGACTACCTGGCTCAAAGTGTTGTCCAGATGATCTCCGCCGAAGCGTTGGCCGAGCAGCGTCAACAGCGAGAATCCGGCGGGCGCACCAAGCGGGCAGTCTGACACCCGCCACCGCAACGGTCCCCGTGACATCGGTCTCATCTTGACCGGTCGCAGGTGGAATCCTATCTTTCCGCCGCTTCTGTCGATTCTCTCACTTCACACTCATCACTCCACTCCTCAAAACACCCCCCAGACGTGGCGTTTCACGATGGGACCCTGTGACTGGCCGGGTCCGTCTCCCGTCGCGTTGGGGATCCCGGCGTCTTGCGCCAACGGAGCCTCACGGATGACGTGCTCACACTTCTCCCGCCATCCCCGCAAGCGGGTCGTTGCCAAAACCACCAGCCGCTGGCTGATTGTTTCGGCCGCTTGTTTGCTGACCATCACCGGTTGCCGTGGAATCGGCTGGCCCGACTCGTTGACCTGGCCGGGATGGTCCAGTCGATCTCAAAGCCCCACCGTGGCGTCCGATTCGAAGAACACAACGTCCACAGCTGCCGAGGCCTCTGTCGGCGACTACATCTCCATCAGCGGGCTGGGCATGATCACCCTGGAAGGAGTCGGACTCGTCATGGGACTGGACGGGACCGGCGGCGACCCTCGACCCTCGCCGTTCCGCATGTCGCTGCTCAAGGACATGCAACGTCGCGGTGTTCCCGACCCCAAGGCTCTGCTCAGGTCACCAAAAACCGCCCTGGTGATCGTCCGAGCGTACCTGCCACCGTTGATCCGCAAGGGTGACCCATTTGATGTCGAGGTGAGGCTACCGCCGGGCAGCGAGGCCACCAGCCTCAACGGGGGCTGGTTGATGGAAACCGACCTTGCCGAGCGGGCCGTCGTGCCAGGCGAAGGCGTACTGGCCGGACACATTTTTGCCCGGGCCAAGGGCCACGTCCTGATCTCCCATGGGGAAGGCGACAGCGAGGATCTCGCCGGCGTTCTCCGCCGCGGCCGAGTCCCCGGTGGAGGTCTCTCGCGGAAAGATCGTGACCTCGTGGTCGCCCTGAAGAACCGGTACCGCAGTGTCCGCATGGCAAGACGTATTGCCGACCGGATCGGCAAACGGTTCTACGCGTACAACCGCCACGGGGTCCGTGAACCGTTGGCCAACCCCAAGACCGACCGCACGATCGTGCTGAAGATACATCCCAAGTACCGTGACAACTTCCCGAGATTCCTGCGCGTGATCCGCCAGATCAAGGTCCGCGAGGACGACGTGACCAGGCAGGTCCGAATGCAGCAGCTCTCCGGGCAACTCGAATCGGTCCAGACGGCCCGAAAAGCGGCTCTTTCGCTGGAGGCGATCGGGACCAAGGCGATACCGTTCCTCAAGACCGCCCTGGAACACAGTGAACTCGAGGTTCGTTTCCACGCAGCCACCGCGCTGGCTTATCTCGACGACAACTCCGGAGCCGCCACACTGGCCGAGGCAGCCAGGCACCAGCGGGCATTCCGTGTTTATGCACTGGCCGCTCTCAGCACACTGGAAGACGCCCCGTCCCAGCTGTTGCTTCGCGAACTGCTGAAACCGCTGGAGGTCTGCAACACCGAGGGCTGTCAGCATCACGGCAACCCGATCGAGGTGTCCTGCCCACACTGTCGCGAGGCAGGACTCATCAAGCAAAGCGCCGAACTGCAGTACGGAGCATTCCGGGCCCTCTGGACTCGTGATCGACTCGACCCGGTTATCCGGGGCGAGCGAATCGGAGACCTGTTCACACTTCACGAGATCGAAGCCGGGGGCCGACCACTGATCCACCTGACCCAATTGCAACGGCCCGAGATCGTGCTGTTCGGCAACGACCAGGAACTCCGGACTCCACTGGCAGTGCAGGCCGGCAATCACATCTGGATCAATGCGCAGCCCGGCGCACCCACGGTCACGATCAGCCGTTACCAGGTCGGCCGACCGCCGCGGCGGGAAGTTGTCTCGACCCGGATTGCCGACGTGATTCGCGGCTCGGTGAAACTGGGAGCGTCCTACCCCGATATCGTCCAGATGCTCGTCCAGGCCCAGAGACAACAAAACGTGCCCGGACAGATCGCCATCGATGCGGTTCCACGGACCGGACGACTCTATTTCCGTGAAGCCAATTCGACCACCAGTCCGGCCGACGCTCCCCCCAACCTCTTCCCCACATCCGTGCAGGACGCCAAATCGGATGCCTCGTCCGAAGACGAACCGGACCAGGCCGGGGCGGGGCAAGATGACGACGCCGTGTCGGCCACGGGGGCCGGTGGAGCCAGCCTGGTGGATCGTCGTCTCGCGAAACCCGACCCAGCAGACACCTCGTCAACCGATCCCCAAGCCAGCTCTCAGGACAGCTCGGGATCGCGATTCTCGTTCCTGGAGAAGCTCTTCCGTTAGCGGCTCCCTGGATGCTCCAGTCTCTCGATCTCTTTGGCTTCAAGAGCTTCGTCGACCGCACACGGTTCGACTTCAATCCCGCTATCACCGGGATCGTCGGACCCAATGGCAGCGGCAAGAGCAACGTCGTCGATGCAATCAAATGGATTCTCGGCGACCAGAGTCCCAAGAGCATGCGCGGCAAGGAGATGACCGATGTCATCTTCAACGGGGCGTCGGGCCGAAAACCAGCCGGCTTCGCCGAAGCCACGCTGACATTCAACAACGAGAGCCGGCTGCTGCCGATCGAAGCCACGGAGGTTCAGATCGGCCGCAGGATCTGGCAGAACGGCGACAGCGAATACCTGATCAACGGTGAAACCAGCCGCCTGAGGGACATCCGCAACCTGTTCCTGGGCACCGGGAGTTCTGCCTACAGCATCATCGAACAGGGCCGCGTCGGGGCCATCCTGCAAGCCAATCCCAGCACCCGCCGGGCCGTGTTTGAAGAGGCAGCGGGAATCAGTCGCTACAAGGCCCGCCGGATCGAGGCACTCCGGAAACTCGATCGAGTCGGACAAAACCTGCTCCGGTTGACCGACATCGTTGACGAGGTCGAGGCTCAACTCAATTCGACCAGGAATCAGGCAGAGAAAGCGGCGAGTTACCGGGAGATCTCCGAGCAGCTCAAGGCGTGGTGGATCGGGTTGGCAGCCGATGACTACCGATCACACTCGCAACAACTCGCCCGACTCGAAACCACCGTCGAGGAATTTGCCACCCGCATCGCCGAGCTGGAAAACGACAAACGCGACTCCGAACGAGTGCTCTCGGAATTCGACAAGAACACCAGCTCACTGGACGACCGTGTCCGTGAACTCGAGAGTCATCGCAGCGTCAACCGCGAGTCAATCGCCGGACTCCAGGCAACCGTCGGACACCAGCGGCGTCGGAGCGAGGAACTCGACGCCGATCGGCTGGAGCTGACCCGGGTCACTCAAAGACTGGTCCAACGACTCGGGGACACGCGACGGCTGAACCAGGAGGCCGAGCAGGAACTCGAGGAATTCGATCGGCAGTTCAGCACGGCCACCGATCAACGCGACTCGGCTGCCGCGGACCTGGAAACCGTCAACCGGCAGATCGAGCTGGATCGTGGTCGACTCGAAACAATCCGTCGCACCGAGCTCGAGCAGGCCCGCATCGTGGCCGCCTGTCACGAAAAAGTCGCGGCGCTGGAGAGCCGCCTGGGCACCCTGGACATCGAACAGGCCGAGACCGGTGAGAAGCTCGAGGAACTCGCCGGAACGCGGGAGACCTGCCAACGCGAGTACGAGCTGCGGCAATCCCGGGTGAGCGAAGCGAAACGGGAACTCGAAGCAATCGAGGCCAACGTGGCACGCGCCAGGCAGGCACGTGACCAGTTGCTGGCCCAGCAGGACGAGGCCGTCAAGTTGCTCTCCGCGGCACGAGAGCAACGCAGTGCTCACCAGGCGCGAATCGGTGTGCTCGAGGAACTCGAACGCCGGCAGGAAGGCATCGGGCTGGGAGTGCGGGAAATCCTTGAACGGGCGCGCACCTCCAATCAGTCGCCCTGGAACCTGATCCAGGGCAGCGTCTCGGACCTGATCGAAGTCGACCTCGAGCGGGCCCCCCTGATCGACGTGGCACTGGGAGAATCCGCCCAGTGGATCGTCATCGAACAACTCGCCCCCCTGGGCGACTACCTGATCGAACACACCAGTCGCCTGACCGACCGTGTCGGATTCCTCGCCGCCGATGCCACGCACTCACAACACTCCACCCCGTCTCGAGACCTCGCCGAACAACCCGGGGTCGTCGGTCCTGTCGCTGACGGGATCGGAGCCGTCGACGGAAACCAGTGGTTGATCGATCATCTGCTGCGGGACACCTGGATCGTCAACACGCTCGCCGATGCCCTGCGACTCTCCCGTGGCCCGGGACAGGGATCGCGGTTTGTCACGCTGCAGGGAGAATTGCTCGAGTCCGACGGGACACTGCTGGCCGGTCCCGTCGCCACCGATGCCTCACCACTCTCGCGCCGGAGCGAACTCAGACGACTCCACACCGAACTCGACGACCTCGAGGCCCGAATCGAGACCGACCAGAACCAACTCGGAAACCTGGACGAATCGCTCGTCTCCTCCGAGTGCGATCTCACCGCCGCCACGTCACGACGAGAGGAAGCCGCCGACAGCGTGTCCGAACTGGAAGCCAACGCGCGCGATGGACACCGCGAACTCGAAGCCGCCAACGATCAGCACAACGCCCTCGTCGCCGAATTTCAACGTATCAAAGAAACGCAACGCACCAGCCGACAGGAACTCGACACCGCCCAGCAGGAACAACAGACTTCCGCCAACCGCCAGCAGGAACTCGCCGCCCAGGCCACCGCCATCCAGGACGACCAGGAGCAACTCCGCGAACAACGATCCACCTGTGAAGAGACTCTCGACCAGGTGCGGCTCGAAGTCACCCGCCAGGAAGAACGCCGTAGCAACCTCCAGGACACCTGCACCCGGATTGCCGATGACATCCGACGGCACGGCGAGGAACTCGAAGAAGCACAACGCCGACTCCAGCAACTCGCCGACCAGCACCAGTCCATCAATCTCCAGATCCTCAATGACGGCAGCCAACTTGCCGACCTCGCACTCATCGACGAACGTCACGGCCGGGAAATCGACCTGCTGTCGACCGAACGCAGCCAACTGAAACAAACACGAACCCGGCAGGCGGCCGAGGACAACCAACTGCTGGAAAAGATCGGCCAACTCCGACAACAACAGCACGACGAGGAACTCAAGGCGAGGGAAATCCGAGTCGAATTCAAGGCGATGGAAACGCGACTACAGGACGAATACCAGATCGGCCTGGATGACCTGGCCCAATCGGATGCTTCCGCTTTTCAACTTCACCTCGAAGAACTCAGAGACACCGAAACGCCCGACCTCGAACTGGAAGACGAACAGCCTGAAGGTGAGTCATCCGAATCGAACGAGGATGACCTGGTGCTGGAATCCGACCAGGGCATTCATGCAGATCACGCAGAAACACTGATTGCCACCGGGGCAACTGCGGACGCCGAAGGACCGGGCCCCGAGGCTGCTGAGAATGACAACGGAGATTTCGAAACGCCGCCGGACACAACGTTTGAGGAGGTCCGAGACGAGCTCGAGGCGAAAGTGTCTCGACTGAGACGTAAGCTGCAACTCATGGGCAGCGTCAACACCGACGCACTGGATGATCTCGAGGAACTCGAAGAACGGTTCGACCACCTCGAGAACCAACGGCGAGACCTG
>MDTE01067052.1_pt1 | contig 28712 bp, 20 predicted proteins | sample 811231 | NCBI WGS metagenome assembly MDTE01 (sample SAMN05326651, study PRJNA326480) | marine metagenome | isolation source: seawater | place: Indian Ocean: Red Sea | collected 2010 | reverse complement strand
TTTATGCAAACCTATGGTGGGCTCAGATTTAGTAAAAAAAGTCACTTGTAAAAAATCTTATTATTGGAATTCAAAATATGATAATAATTATAAAATAGCGGTTTTAGATTTCGGAATAAAAAATAATATATTAAAAATGCTTGATAAACTAGGATGCCAAATAAGAATATTTCCTGCAAAAACGCAAGCAAATACAATATTATCCTATAAGCCTGATGGTATTTTGCTTTCAAATGGACCCGGAGATCCTGCAGCAGTAACATATGGTATTAAAACAGTTAAAGCATTATTAGGTAAAAAGCCAATTTTTGGAATATGCTTAGGTCATCAAATTTTGGCCCATGCACTTGGATCAAGAACCTATAAATTAAAATTTGGGCATAGGGGATGCAACCATCCAGTAAAAAATTTATTTACTGATAATATAGAAATTACTAGTCAAAATCATGGATTTGTAGTTGACCCCCAATCATTAAATTCTGATATTGAAGTAACACATATCAATATTAATGACAATACAATTGCTGGTCTAAGGTGTAAAAATATTCCTGCATTTTCCGTACAATATCATCCAGAATCTAGTCCTGGTCCACACGATAGTAGGTACTTATTTAAAATTTTTATTAAGATGATGTCAAAACAAATTCATGTCTAAAAATAATAAATATAAATCTATTTTGATTGTAGGTGCAGGCCCTATAATAATTGGGCAAGGATGTGAATTTGATTATTCGGGAACTCAAGCTTGTAGAATATTAAAAGAAGAAGGATATCGAATAATTTTGATCAACTCAAATCCAGCAACAATAATGACAGATAAAAATCTTGCTGATGCAACATATTTAGAGCCAATTAATCTTGAATCATTGGAAACAATTATAAAAAAAGAAAGACCAGATGCAATATTACCAACAGTTGGAGGTCAAACAGCTTTAGATATTGCAATGACTCTATATAAAAAGGGAATTTTAAAAAAATATAATGTTGAATTAATTGGGGCAAATTTTAATGCAATAAATAAAGCAGAAAATAGAAAAATATTTAAAAAAACTATGGAAGAAGCAGGGATTGAAACTCCACGCGGAGGTTTTGCTAATTCCATGGAAAAAGCAGAGAAAATTATTGAGGATATACCTTTCCCAATTATTATAAGACCGTCATTTACTTTAGGTGGAACAGGAGGATCAATTGCATATAATATAGTAGAATTTAAAAATTTAGTAGAATTGGGTTTATCTGCAAGTCCAATTTCAGAGGTTCTTATAGAAGAATCTTTATTGGGCTGGAAAGAATTTGAAATGGAAGTGGTAAGAGATAAAAAAAATAATATTATAATTGTATGTTCAATAGAGAATGTAGATCCAATGGGAGTGCATACAGGAGATTCAATTACAGTTGCTCCTTCGCAAACATTATCAGATAAAGAGTATCAAAAAATGAGAAACTGGTCAATGTTATGTTTGCAAAAAATTGGAGTTGATACTGGCGGTTCTAATGTTCAATTTGCTGTAAATAAAGATAATGGACGAATGGTTATTATAGAAATGAATCCTAGAGTAAGTAGATCTTCCGCGCTCGCATCAAAAGCTACGGGTTTTCCTATTGCTAAAGTAGCAGCAAAATTAGCGGTAGGGTACTGTCTTGATGAAATAAAAAATGAAATTACAGGAAAAACATATGCAGCTTTTGAACCAAGCATAGATTATATAGTAACAAAAATACCTCGTTTTGATTTTGAAAAATTTCCATCTTCAAATGGAATTTTGGGCATTCAAATGCAATCTATAGGTGAAGTTATGGGAATTGGTAGAAATTTTAGAGAGAGCTTGCAAAAAGCATTTCGCTCACTTGAAGTTGGATTAAATGGCTTTGAACCTAAAAAAACAGAATATAGAAATTTGGATGTGAATAAAATAGGCTTTCCGACAGCATTTAGACTATTAAAAATTAAATATGCATTTAAAAAAGGTTATAATATTGAAAAAATATATAATCAAACTAAAATTGATCCATGGTTTTTGCATCAAATAAATAAAATAGTAGAGATAGAAAAAAAATATTTTAAAGTGAAACAAAATAAATATAAAGATGCTTTACATTTTTTAAAGAGTGAGGGCTTCTCAGATGGTCAAATAGCAAACCTGTGGGGAAAATCAGAAAAACAAATTAGAGATTTAAGAAAAAAGTTTAAAATATTACCTACTTTTAAAATTGTTGATACATGCGCAGCAGAATTTGAAGCCCAAACTCCATATTGTTACTCAACCTATGAACAAGAAAATGAAATAAAGCCAATAAAGGGAAAGAAAATTATCATCATAGGAGGTGGACCTAATCGTATAGGTCAAGGCATAGAATTTGATTACTGTTGTGTTCAGGCAGTATTTGGTTTAAAAGAAGTTGGCTATAAAACAATAATGATTAATTGTAATCCTGAAACGGTTTCTACAGATTTTGATATAGCAGATCGATTATATTTTGAACCTTTAACATTTGAAGATGTTTTAAATATTATTGAATTAGAAAAGCCTAATGGTGTATTGATACAATTTGGTGGTCAAACCCCATTGAATATTGCAAAAAAATTAAATGAATGTGGTGTTAAAATAATAGGTACAAATCCAAGAGCAATTGATTTAGCTGAAGATAGAAAAAAATTTGGTAAAATTCTAAATGAAATGGATATAGATGCACCTCGTTGGGGAACCGCACATTCAGTTTCTGAAGCAATCAATGTAGCTAATAAAGTAGGCTATCCAGTTTTGATTCGTCCATCTTATGTGTTGGGAGGAAGAGGTATGGAAATTGTATATACAGATGATGGATTAAAAACTTTTGTTGGCAAAGCAGCATTAGTTTCAGGTGATCATCCAATATTAATTGATTCTTTTTTAGAAGATGCATATGAATTTGATGTAGATGCGCTTTGTGATGGAGAAGAGGTCTTTATAGCTGGAATAATGCAGCATATTGAAGAAGCAGGTATTCATTCAGGTGATTCTGCTTGTGTATTTCCAGCATACGAACTTACATCAATTGCAAGAAAAACAATTGTAGATTATACACAAAAATTAGCAAAAAAATTAAATATAGTTGGTTTAATTAATATTCAATTTGCTTTGAAAAATAATATCATTTATGTAATTGAAGTAAATCCAAGAGCAAGCAGGACAATACCTTTTATTAGTAAAGTAATTGATATTCCAATTGCGAAGATAGCAGCTAAACTAGCTGTTGGATATAAATTAAATCAGTTTAGCTTAATTAAAAATGATAAAAGAGGTTTGATTGCTGTAAAAAAATCAGTTTTTCCATTTAATAAGTTTCCAAATCAAAAAGTATTCCTTTCGCCAGAAATGAGATCTACTGGTGAGGTTATAGGTTTTGATACTTTTCTAGGTAGTGCATATGCAAAAGCTGAGATGGGAGCTGGTAATGATTTACCTCAAGATGGGACAGTTTTTATTTCCGTTAATGATTTAGATAAGATTAAAGTGATTTCACTTGCAAGGGATTTTATAGAATTAGAATTCAATATTGTTGCAACAGAAGGCACTGCAAAGCTATTATCTGAAAATGGAGTCAGTGTTAATCCAGTCTTTAAAGTAGGTCAGGGACGTCCTAATGTAGTAGATTTTATAAAAAATGGAGAAATTAATTTAGTAATTAACACGCCTTTAGGTGCTCAATCTAGATTTGATGAATATGAAATTGGAAAGTCAGCGATTAGGCATAAAATACCTGTAATAACAACTATTTCAGGAGCTCAGGCCGCCGTTCGTGGTATTCGTAATATAAAATATAGATCAATAAAATATAGGAGTCTACAAGAAGTATTTGAATAAAACATCAAATCTTAATATCATTTTTAAAAGAAAGGTTTAACTGTATATGGCGATTTATTTAGAACAAATTTATAACTTATTAAGTATTTCATTTATTCAAGCGTTTATTTATATAGTGGGATCATTTATTTTAGCAAAAATTGCAGATATTGCTTTTAGTAGCTTATTAAGTAGATTGGTTAATAGAACATCAACGAGCTTAGATGATCAAATTGTTGCAATTATGCATCGCCCAATCTATTATTCAATATTATTTATGGGTTTTATGATATCTGTAAATTTAATTGAATTACCTCAAATTATTATTTTTGTTTTGGTAGGGATATTTAAAACTATTCCAATTATTATTTGGTCAATTGCAGTATTTAAGATATTTATACAATTCATAAAATGGTACGGGAAGTCCAACAAAAAAGATAAGATAATACACCAAAGGACTGTTCCTTTATTTGAAAATCTTAGCCGAATTGCTATTTTTTTAGGTGCAATTTATTTTATATTTTTAAGTTGGGATATAGATGTGACTGGATGGTTAGCATCTGCTGGAATTATAGGTGTAGTTTTAGGTTTTGCTGCAAAAGATACGGTTGCAAATTTATTTGCGGGGATATTTATTATGGCGGATGCTCCTTACAAAGAAGGTGACTATATAAATCTTGATTCTGGAGAAAGAGGTTACGTAAAAAATATTGGAATTAGAAGTACTAGGCTAATGACTAGGGATGACATAGAGATTACAATACCTAATTCATTGATAGCAAACTCTAAAATTATTAATGAAAGTGGTGGTCCAACGGAAAGTGAACGAGTTAGAATTACAATAAGCGTAGCTTATGGATCAGATATTGATATAGTTAGAAATTTGCTACTGGCAATAGCTAAAAAAAGTGAAAATATTATGCAAAAAGATAATCCAAGAGTGCGATTTAGAAGTTTTGGGGACTCTGCGCTTATATTTGAATTGTTATTTTGGATTGAAAAGCCATCAGAAAGAGGTAGGATTGTAGATGAAATTAGCTCAAAAATATATAAAAAGTTTATAGAAGAAAAAATTGAAATACCCTACCCTCAAAGAACTATACATATGAAAACTAATAAATCTAATGATGAAAATAATATTTAAAATCTATGTTGCAAGATTATAAGAATCAATTTTTTTTAGATTCTTCAGTAACATTCCTAAATCATGGATCTTTTGGAGCATGTGCTAAGCCTATTTATAAAGATTTGCTAAAGTGGCAAAAAAAGTTAGAGCAAGATCCCGTATATTTTTTTGAAGAAGAAATTTTTAGGGAATTGAAAAAATCAAGGGATGCACTTGGGAACTTTATTGGATGTGATGGTGATGATTTAGTTTATTTTTCTAATCCAACAACAGCTATTAATGCTGTGGCAAGAAGTATTGAATTAAATTCTGATGATGAAGTCCTATCAACAAATCATATATATGGTGCATTAGATAAGACGTGGCAATATATTTGTGAACGGAAAAAAGCAAAATTTATAAAAGCTGAAATTCCTATTTCAGTAAGTTCAAAAGAAGAGTTTTTTAATATTTTTAAAAGGTATATTAGTAATAAAACAAAAGTAATTTTTTTAAGTCATATAACTAGTATGACAGCAATGATTTTTCCAGTTAAAAGAGTCATTAGGTTCGCTAAAGAAAATAATATATTATGTATTATTGATGGTGCCCATACTCCTGGACATATATCTATAAATATTAAAGAATTAAATCCAGATATTTATACAGGCGCATGTCATAAATGGATGTGCACACCAAAAGGGATATCATTTCTATATGTGAAAAAGGAAATACAATCTACTATTCATCCATTAGTTGTAAGCTGGGGTTGGCAAAACAAAGATGCAATATTATCAGATTTTTTAGAATGGCATCAATGGCAAGGTACCAGAGATATGAGTGCATTCCTTACCATACCTGCTGCAATTGATTTTTTAAACAATTATCAATGGAAACTATTAAGCAAGCAGTGCAATCAGTTAGTTATAAAATACAGAAATAAATTTATTAGTTATTTTAATACAGAGCCACTATTTCCAGATGAATGGATAGGCCAGATGGCAAGCATCCCAATTAAAACTAATTGCGATTTATTTTTAAAAAATAAATTAATGCATGATTATAAAATTCAAGTGCCTGTGTTTACTTGGGAAGGAAAAGTAATATTAAGATTTTCTATTCAAGCATATAACTCTGAGGAGGATTTAAATAAACTTTTTGTTGCAGTTAAGGAAATTATAAACTGAACATTAAAATTTCAATGTTGCTTTTTATTGCTATGGTATCTGTTAGCACATCTCCTATAATTGCTAAATATCTTAACAATGTTCCAGCACTAGGCATTTCATTTTGGCGAATGTTTTTTGGAGCACTAATTTTATGGATATTTAGTTTTTTTAATAAAAATAATTTAAAATTTTATAATGATAAAAAGATATTAATAGCAGGACTGTTATTAGGAATTCATTTTGCACTATTTTTTAGATCAATCAAGCTTACAACGATTGCAAATGCAACTTTTTTAGGTACTTTAGCACCCTTATTTGCATTCATTATAGAAAAGTTTATATTTAAAAAAAAACATAAAAGAAATTTACTATTTGGACTAAGTCTAGCTTTTTTAGGAACTATAATATTAATTGGTAATAAGTTTGATTTTTCTAGTAATTATACAATTGGCAATTTATTTGCAGTTGCATGCTCTGGATGTTTGGGGTTAGCATTTATTATTACTGCTGATGTACGTAAAAAATTAGAAGCACTAATATATAGTAGGATGCTATTCACTTATGCAGCAATAACGTTGCTAGTTTTTTCAATACTAACAAAAACATCATTAGTTGGATATTCCAACAATGATTATATTTTTTTATTTATTTTAGGTTTAGTGCCAACTATAATGGGCCATGGATTTATGTATTATGCTGCTAAATATATTTCACCTATAATCGTTTCATCTGCACCCATGGGTGAGCCTATTTTAGCATCTATTATGGCATGGTATTTATTTAATGAATCCATTGAATTATCAATAATGATTGGGGGATTTATTACATTCATTGGATTATATATTTTAATTACAGGAAAAGAATTGGTTAAGTGATTTATATAAAATTAGATATAATATTATGTAAGCCGCTTTAATTTATCTTTTAACTTTTATCTAGATGAAAAATAATATTGTCTTGATTAATGATAACCTTTTTTTTTTATTATTTTATAAAAATAAATTAAATTATATCCTAAAATTTTTATACAAGGAGATATTTTGAATTCACATTTAAGTATGCGTTCTGGAAATCCAGCTTTAACTTCAAAAATTTTTAAAAATGCAGTCCAAGATGGAATGGGGCAGATGACTATAGAAGGAACTGTAAATAAAACAGCAATGTCTTTATTGCTTCTAATGGTAACCGCATCATACACATGGTCTAATCCTTCTCCAGGGCTAATGATGTTTGGTATGTTGGGTGGTACAATTTTAGCTATAGTTACCATATTTAAAAAAACATGGGCGCCATATACAGTTTCAGGATATGCGTTGATGAAGGGTTTAGGTTTGGGTGGTCTCTCTAGAGTTTTTGAAATGCAGTATCCTGGTATTGTAAGTCAAGCGGTTTTTTTAACATTTAGTATTTTAGCAGCACTATTATTAGCATATAAAATGAAAATTATTAAACCTACAGAAAATTTCAAGCTTGGTGTTTTTGCAGCTACAGGAGGAATTTTCATACTCTATTTAATTAATTTTATTATGAGTTTTTTTGGATCAAATATGTCAATAATGAATATTAACAATGCATCGATGTTTAGCATTGGTTTTAGCGTATTTGTAGTTATTATTGCATCATTAAATCTAGTATTAGATTTTGATTTTATTGAAGAAGGTGCAGAAAGAGGTGCGCCAAAATATATGGAATGGTACGGAGCATTTGGTCTATTGGTAACTCTAATTTGGCTATACTTAGAAATACTTAGATTATTAGCTAAATTGCAGTCTAGGCGCAATTAAAGCTAAATGGCCAATATTGTTGTAAGAACAATCGATTGTCATGTTATGATGTGGGATAAGAACATTCCAAAATACCTTTTATTAAAAAGATCTGATAATAAATTATATCCAGATATCTGGCAATGTGTTACAGGTAAAATTAAGAAAAATGAAAAATCATATAAAACAGCCTTAAGAGAATTAAATGAAGAGACGGGTTTAAGAGCTAAAAAGATGTGGGTTATTGATCAGGTCAATTTTTTTTTTGAATCCCATCAAAATAGAATGAATATAATACCTGTTTTTGGTGTAGAAATCAACTCTCAATCTATTGTTTTATCTTCTGAACATAAAGATTATAAATGGTGTAATATTAATAGAGCTATTGATTTATTGCTATGGAACCAGCAAAAAGAAGGACTTCGCACTTTTCATCAAATGTTAATAGAAAAATCAAAAAAACTAGAATTTTCAAAAGTAATAATATAAATTTATTTTTTTTATAACTATTTAGTATTATAAATTATAATATTGAGAATCAATCTCAATTTCAATATAATAAAAGTTATGAGGAGAATTATTTATAATGTTAAACCGCAAAATCATATATTTAGTTTTTATAATACTTTCAATTTGTTTTTCACAAAATGTTTTAATTCATATTTTTGATAAAGATGATTTAAGAAACTTAAATAATGCAAACGTTATTTTGAGTAAGAATAATGATGAAAAGTTAGGATTTTCAACAAATAAAGATGGAAAAATATTTATTAAAGAAATCAAAGCTGATGAATATAAGATTAGCATTAGTTACATAGGATATAAAGATTATGACTCTGTAATTCAAATTGAATCTAGCAAAATATACTCATTTGAAATTCCTATGGAAGTTGAATCTATTATAATGCCCGAATTAGAGATTATAAGTGATCTTAATCAGCCATATCAAAAATTGTCAGGTTCTGCAAGTATTATTAGTATGAGAGAAATGAAGCAAATTAATCCAATTGGTACACAAGAAGCTTTAGAGCATATTCCTGGTATAAATTCCTTCTCTGATGATGGTATTGGTATTTCAAGAATAAGTATTGGTGTACGTGGTTTAAATCCACGTAGATCTTCAAGAATTTTAATATTAGAAGATGGTATACCAATACAACCAGCATTATATGTATATCCTAGTATGTACTATAATCCACCCATAGAAAGAATCGATGGAATTCAAGTAATTAAAGGAGCTGGATCAATAAAATATGGACCTCAAACAATGGGAGGCGTAATTAACTATTTTACGAGTAGACCGGCTAATAAATACGGTGGAGATATTCATTTGACTTTAGGAGAAAATGGTTATGCAAGCGCTTTTACAGAAATTACAGGATTTGGTTCCCCAAAATTAAAACATTCTATTCAATTGCTAGCTAAGAAAGGTAATGGTTTTAGACAGAACAATGATTTTATGCAGTATAATGGCACGTTTAAATCAAATTATAATATATCCAAAAATCAAAATCTTTATTTAAAATTTAGCAATAATTATGAAAATTCAAACGCAACTTACACAGGACTTACAGAATATTCTTTTGATCAAGATCCTAATTTTAATCCTAAAGAACATGATAATTTTAAAATAATTAGATCATCATTGGATGTAATTGAAACTAAAAAAATTAAAAATAATACTATTAGGAATAGAAAAATTTATTGTAGTTATTTTGATAGGAAATGGTGGAGAGAAAATGATATTTTTATTTTAGCTAGTGAGGTTGATAGTGAAAATCCAGTTATACAATCACCAGAAACTCCATTTGATATTATTAGAACAGGCGATGGTGAAAATAATTTTGGTGTACTTCGAACATTTTATGTTTTAGGCTATGAGCAAACATATTCAATTAACTCCTATTTTATTAAGAATCCTTCTAAATATGAATATGGTGGAAGAATTTATTTTGAACGTTTTATTGATGATAAAAAAATTGGATCTGAGCCAAATGCAAGAGAGGGAGTTTATTTTGAACCAGCTGAAAATTGTAATGTAGCACTTGATAATAATGGAAATTGTAATGACTATTTTGACTTAAACAATAATAATCAATATGATGATAGCGAAACTATTGTAGGACAAAGTCATCATTATGAAACTTCTGCTCTTTCTAGTTATATATCAAATTACACAGATTATGGAAATATCACGATTAATACAGGGATAAGGTTGGAGTTATTTGAGCAAGAAAGAATAGATAGATTAAATGGAAATATTAAATTAGATAAAACTACATTTGAAGTTTTACCTAGTATAAGTTTCATAAAATCATTTAATAAATTTAATTTATTTGGAGGTATTCATAGGGGATATACAGCACCTTCTAGTAGTACATTAAAAGTTACAAATTTTGTTATAGAAACAGGTTTAGATTTGAAATCTGAAAAGAGTTGGAATAAAGAAATAGGAATTAGATCAAAAGGGAAATCAAATTTGCTAGACTATGAATTTTCGCTCTTTCATCTTGTTGTAGAAAATATGGTTGCTGCCGGACGTGGTACAATTTTTGATAACTTAGGAAAAATTGCTATGTATGGCACAGAGCTTGGATTAAAAATAAATACATCCCAAAAAGGTCTCCCAGATATACACATTTCGCATACTTATTTAAAATCAAAAATCATAGATGGGATTTTAGATCAGTATAGTTTTTTATCAAATGGTGGAGCAATCAGTATTGAGGGCAACTCATTACCTTATACTCCTGAGAATACTTTACTATTAGGTTTAGAATACTCAATAATAAAAGATTTAACAATGAGGCTTGATTATAAATTTGTTGAACAAGTTTATACAGATTTTCATAATTTGGAAAGAAAAGATTGCAATAATTATTGCAATTTAGGAATTATGGGGCCAGTACCTAGTTATAACATATTTAATTTTAATATAAATTATTATTTTTATAAAAATTTAAAGATTAATATGATAATTAAAAATTTAACTGATGAAGTGTACATTGGGTCAAGGTTGCATTCAAATCCAGGACAATTGTCAGCTAATAAGAGCTCGGGTATCATTCCAGGACCAAGAAGACAAATCAACTTAGGAATAAATTATTCATTCTAATAATCAATAAATTTTTTTAATATTCCCTATGCTTATCGAGTATTATATATTGATATTTAAATAAATTTAATAATTTAAAATTGATTGGTAGAAGCGCAGAATTTAGATATTTGCATACACATGATTTATTTAGAAAATCACGTAAAATAATAAATAGTTATTATTTAAAAACAGTTTAGTATTATTTAATTATGATTAGAAAGGTAATATAAATATGGCAACTTTAATTTTACGAGATACATATCTTGCTTTAGAAAAAGAAATGAAATCTATTGATAAGTTAAGAACAGCAACTGCATTAAAGATTAAGGATGCGGCGAGCCATGGAGATCTTAAGGAAAATTATGAATATAAGGCAGCTAAAGAGCAAATGGAATTGGTTATGTTTAAAAAAGAGTTGATGCAATCCCATGCCCCGTTTCGGATTATAGAGTTTGGTGAAATTGAAACTGATGAAGTAGGTTTTGGTAATAAGATCACAATACATGAAGAAGGAAAAGATGAGGCTGAAGAGTATTGGCTTCTTGGCCCAATTGAATTTGAGTTAGATCTTTATCCAATGATTGTAACTTACCACTCACCTTTTGGTCAAGCTATATTTGGTAAAAAAGTTGATGAAAATTTCACCCTTGATATTAGAGGAAAAAAGATAAAATTTACAATTGTATCTATTGAAAAAATTAATACGAAATAGAATTTTAATTATTATTGGGATTTTTTTTGCAGTAAGTATTTTATTTTTGTATTTAATAATTTCAGGAAATTGGACTAATTTTATTTTTAAATTAAAATGGTTATTACGTATAACTACCCCATTTATTATCATTTATTTGTTTTATTTAGGCAAATCAGATAAAAAATGAAATTATAAACTATTTTAAAATTTAGATTTTCAACAGACTAACCAGTAAGTGATTGATAATTTTCTGCTACTCAAACTTTTCCTCTAGCTAATATTCTCATATCGAGGACTATTAATTATATTTCAAATACTGATTTATATCATTATATGAATTTGCAACTATAATATTTTTATCAATATTATTTATCTGCTTTTTTGTTAGGGATGTTGTTATTCCAATTACATTTGCTTTTGATTGAATCCCAGATAAGAGTCCAGTTTTAGAATCTTCAATAATAAGTGTTTGCTTTGCAGATAATGATAGATACTCCATAGCTTGTAAATAGGGTTCTGGTGATGGTTTCGGTTTATTTGCTTCTGTTACGGTAAGAACATAATTAAAATAATCATCAATATTAATAATTTTCTGTATTTTTTGATATGTAAGTCTAGTTGTGTTTGTAACAAGTCCTATTTTTAAATTGGTATTTTGAATTGAAGATTTATAAAAATTTTCAAAACCATTAATGAATTTTAAATTTTCTTCCATAATATTGTGTAAATAGGTTCTAAGCTTTAATCGAATAGATTCGGTATTTCCGGAAAGACTAAATTTTTTCATAAATTGGGGATAAAAATATTTGTATGACATACCTTTAAACTCTTCTAATTGATTTTTATTACTAAAAACATTAAACTCTTCTAATAATAATAGTTGAGCTTTTTCAAACAATCCTTCAGAATCAAGAACAGTGCCATCCATATCAAATAAAATACCTTTAATATTATCCATCATTATTTAACATCTAAAATAATTTTTTCCAACATAGAAATAAATAAACTATTATCATTAAGGCAAGGAATATACTTAAAATATTCTCCGCCTGATTTTAGAAAAGATTCTTTCCCTCTGATATTAATTTCTTCTAGAGTTTCTAAACAATCTGCAACAAAAGAAGGACAAATAACAGCTAATTTTTTAATTCCAATTTTTGGCAACCTTTCAAATTCTTGATCTGTATAAGGCCTAAGCCAATTAGGATCAATAATTGAAACACGCGATTGAAATGATGTAATCCATTTTGCTTCATTTAAGTTTAAAAACTGTGCACAAAGCTTTGAAGTAGAAAAAACATTAGATTTATAACAATTTTGGGATGATAAGCAGTTTATTTCACAGCAGTTATTTGTTAAGCAATGATTTCCAGATTGATCTCCTTTCCTTAAGTGACGTTCAGGAATACCATGGTAGCTAAACATAATCTTATCTACTTTATCTATATAGGGGTTTATTGATTTAGATAATGCTTCTATATATAAAGGATGATTATAAAAAGGTTGAAGAATAGAAAATTTTAATTTAGGATATTGTGTGTTTATAATTTTTTTTATTTTCAATTCTGTAGATAATGTTGTTGAGATAGCACTATGAGGATAGAGAGGGAATATAATAATTTCACTAACATTATTTTTTTTATATTTTAATATAGCATTTTCTATAGAAGGATTTTTATATCTCATTGCAATATCAACATTCCAACCAGTTTTTTTTGATAGTGAAGCTGCGATATTTTTTGTATTAATAATAAGAGGTGATCCCTCTTTTTTCCAAATAGATTCATAGGCAATTTTTGTTTTACGAGGTCTAAATGGTAGAATAAACAATTTCAAAATTAATTGTTGAATTATTTTGGGTAAATCAATAACTAAATCATCTGATAAGAATTGATTTAAATAAGATGTTATATCTTTAATATCTAAAGAGTCAGGTGAACCAAGGTTGATGAGTAAGATGTTTTTATTATTTAACATTTTTTGGTTTAGGTCGCGTAATTATAAATAAGCATAAGATTAAAGCAAATATGATAAAGATAAAATCTACAATTATAGGGAATGCATAATAAATGCTTGTACCAAATGTAAAAATAATAAATAAAATTGCAATCAATTTTGATTTATTATCAATACTTCTATATAAATACCAATTCTTAATAATTTTACCAAATAATTTATGATTTAAGAGCCAAGTCTTATAAGATTCAGATGATCTTGAAAAGAACCATAGAGATAATAATAAAAAAGGGGTTGTTGGTATACCTGGTATTATAATACCAATATAACCCAATGCAATACAACTGCATCCTAATGTAATATATAAATATTTTTTAAGTATAATAAGCTTCTCGCTCATTAGAAAATTTATTTTACTAGACTTATATTATAATAGCATTTTAATTTTCGAATATGTATTCGAGAACTAAACTATTTATTTATGTCTATTTCTAAAAGGCAACAAGAAGAAAGAAAAGATCGTAAAGAAAAAATATTGAATGGTGCTTTAGATGTTTTTAAAAAACATGGTATTGAAAATTCAACTATGGAGGAAATTGCGCTAAATGCAGGCTTTGGAACAGCAACTATTTATTACTATTTTCATTCAAAAGAAGAAATATTTTCTGAAATTTTAATTAATGGTTGGCAAAATTTATGGAAAAAAATTGAGCCAATAGTAGCAATAAAATATAATAGCCCAAGAAAAGTTTTTGTAGATGTATTATTAACAACTTCAAAAATTATCAGAAATAACACAAGTATGTATAACTTCTTGTTTAATGTTCCTAACCAAATGAATTTTAATAATGAACCATGGAAAAAATATCAAAATAAATTATATCAAACCTTGATTGCTTTATTAAAGGAAAGTATTGATAAAGGTGAGTTTCCCCCTATAGATCATAATATTTTGTTTAAAGCATTAGGAGGATTATTTATGGGGGTAGTATTAATGGGTAACCAAAATAAACCAATTAGTGGAGTTGATATTGATAAATTAATAGAACAAATTATTTCAAATCCAACAGAGAATTAAATTGAAAAAAATAATATTAATATTATTTTTATGTTTTTTACAATCAGCTACAATTGAAGGATATGTTAAGAATTCTAAAACAGGTAAATCTATTCCTAATGCTAATATTGTAATTAGAGAATTAGATGTTGGTGTTTCAACAGATCCCTATGGATATTTTAAACTAGATATTAAAAATGGCGAGTATAATTTAGAGACATCAGTTATAGGATTTGGTTCTGATTTAAGAAAAATAAATATTAATGATCAAAATATAATCAATATTGATTTATCACCCATAATTCTAAAATATGATGAAATAAAAGTACAGGGTATATTAAATACAAGGATGGGGAATGAAAATTTAGATATAATTAAATATAGCGAAATTAATTCTAGTCAAAAAGAATCTATTTCTGATTTTTTAAAAAATATTAAGGGAATTGATGCTCAATTTTCACATCCAAATGGTCGTAATGTCAATGTTTCTATAAGGGGTTCTTCAGATTACAAACCTGGTGGATATAATAATCGTGTTCTTGTTTTATTAGATGGAATTCCAGTTCTTATTCCAAATAGTGGATCACCAGATTGGAATTCCTTACCATTAGAAAATTTGCAAAGAATTGAATTAAATAATACAGCTGCATCTACGCAGTATGGACATAATTCAATGGGAGGTGTTATTAATTTAATTACCGATCATAATAATGATAATTCAGAAATAAAAATAATAGGTGGAAAGTTTGGAACTAAGCAAGCTAGTTATACTCATAATCAAAAATATGATAAATGGCTATATAGTGGAAGTATAATGACATATCATTCAAATGGTCATCGATATAATTCAGATCAAAGAATTAGTAGATTTCAGTCTTTTATAAAATATAGTAATAAGGGAAGAAATTATAAATTAAATTATTTAGTTTCAGATTCAGAATTAGGACATCCAGGTTTTGATTTAGAAAACTCTAATAAATATCGAAGATCTCATAGATTATCACAATATTTACATGCAAAAGGTTTTTATCCAATCACAATGGGTATTTCAATGTCACATTCACTATTCATTAATAAATTTAAAACAAATTATTCAAATAGAGATGATATCCCCAATAGTTGGCTTGTTTCTCATGACTTAGATTCAGAAACGACTTATGATGATATTAATTATGGTTTAAGATCAGAGTTAATTATTACAAAATTTTCTCGCTGGGTATTAATGTTAGGTTATGATATAGATTGGGGAGAATCTGATGTTGATCTTCTTAATCAAATATACGATAATCCTTCTCAAGCAAATCTTGGTGGATTTATTCAATCTAAATATTCCATAGGAAGTGGTTTTAGTTTAACTTCTGGCATTAGATATGATTTTAGGAATATAAATCCAGGAAATAATTTTAGGCAGCGTTTCTACAATCATTTTTCTCCTAAAATAAACTTTAGCTATATGAATAAATTAAAAAGATCTGCTAATATTTCATATAGCAGGGGTTTTCGTGCTCCATCTATTTCAGAATTATATCTTAATCATGTGACAACATATGGTCTTATTGTCTCTGGAAATCCAGAGTTAGTATCAGAGAGTGTAAATTCATACGAAATATCATATAAAGATAATTCTCACAATAACTATAATTGGGATATTGCATTATTTAAAAATAATTATAAAAATATGATTGATTTTATATATGATATTCCAACAAGAGCTAAAAATAGAGAAGGTGTTCAAGGTAAGGGTTTTGAAATTGATATTTCATTACTACCTATAGATATAGTAAGAGTTGATTTTAGTTATAGCTATTTAGATATGGTTGATTTAAGTGGCAAACAAATTCTTTATAGATCTAAACATAAGGGAAAAATATTTTTTAATTTTCTCATTAATAATATTTCTATAAATATTGGAATACAAGGACAAAGTAAGCAATATTATGAAGATTTTTTAGAAGATTTTGATATCAATGGCAAGGGCTTTCCTATAGAGGAATTAGAAGGTAGAATAATACCAGAATTTGTGGTTTCATTACCAATCGGTAATTACATTACATCATTGAAAGCATCTAATTTATTTAATCAAAAATATGAATTAATTCAAAATTATACAATGCCAGGATTTAATTGGCAAGTTTCAATCAAAAAAACACTAAAATAAAGATAAATAACATAAAGGATATATAATGAGAACTATATTTAAAACCAGTATAATTTTACTTTTTATTATTGGATGTGATAATAGTGTAGAATCGGATATTATACCAGAAAGTGCAAATATTAGTGGGACAATAAATTTTTTAAATATAAATAATTGGCCAGAATCAGGATATGTGACAATATCATTAAGTCAGAGCTGGCCACCAAGTGGTCCCCCTTCTAATTATACTTCTATAACAAGTGTAAATTTAAATTCAGAAAATCAATATGTTTATGAATTTGAAGATGTTGTATTTGGAAGCTATAAAGCAATTGCTGTAGCCTGGGAAAATCCAGATTCAACGTATAATAGTAGTTGTAATAAATCAATATTAGGTGCATTTGGAGGTTCAGCTATAGATTATTTTATGAATCCAGATTCACTAGTAACATCTGTAGAAAATAATATTTTTGATAATATAGATTTTGATGCAGATTTTAATTATGCTATTCCTAATCCATACTCTATTTGTCAACCACCTTGCGTTAGTATGCCCACTCAATCTGATTGTGAATCACAAGGACATTGTATGTGGATGGATATGGGCGATGGTATGATGCATTGCATGACAAAAATATAATTTTAAATAAACATACTAAGTAAAGGGGAGTTTTTACTCCCTTTTATATTTAAAAGAGAAATATATAAAATATTTTTTTCTCCTGTAGATATTAATTAAAAACCAAGTAAACTTACTATCAATAATCAAGCTAATATTTATATATAAAATATGTCAAAAACAGATAAAAAAAATACAGAGATAAATAAAATATATAGTCCCAATAATGTAGAAAATAAATGGTATTCAATTTGGGAAAAATCAAATGCGTTTGTACCGAGCTCTAAAGGTAATGAAAATTATACTTTAATGATTCCGCCACCAAACGTAACAGGTATTTTAACTATGGGACATGTGCTTAATAATTCTATACAAGATGTATTAGTAAGAAAAGCAAGAATGGATGGTAAAAACACATTATGGTTACCAGGAACAGACCATGCGTCAATAGCGACTGAAGCTAAAGTTACTGCAATGCTAAAAAGTGATGGTATTGATAAAAGAGAGATTGGGAGAGAGAAATTTTTAAAACATGCATGGAAATGGAAAGTAAAATATGGAGACATTATAATCCAACAATTAAAAAAGTTAGGTGCTTCGTGTGATTGGAGTAGAGAAAAGTTTACCATGGACAAGGATTACTCTAATGCAGTTTTAGAGGTATTTGTAAGACTATATAAAGATGGCCTTATATATAGAGGAGAACGAATTATAAATTGGGATCCCAAAGGGCAAACAGCTCTATCTGATGAAGAAGTAATTTATAAAAACTCAAAAGGTCATCTATGGTATTTTAGATACCCTTTGATTGATGAAAAGGGCTATTTAATAGTGGCTACTACTCGACCAGAAACAATGCTAGGAGATACTGGAATAGCTGTTAACCCTAAAGATAAAAGATACAAAAATTTGATTGGAAAAAAAGTTAAACTACCTATAGCCAATAGAGATATTCCCATCTTCTCTGATAATTTTGTTGATATGGAATTTGGAACTGGCTGTGTTAAAGTAACGCCTGCTCATGACCCGAATGATTTTGAAATGGGTAAAAGGAATAATTTAGAAATTATTAATATTTTTCATTCTGATGCATCATTAAATAAGAATGTACCTAAAAACTATCAAGGTTTAGATAGATATGTTGCGAGAGAAAAAATAATAAATGAACTAAAAAAACTAGGATTACTGGAAAAAGTAGAAGATTATGAAAATTCAATTGGATATTCTGAACGTACTAATGTCGTTGTAGAACCATATTTATCTAAACAATGGTTTGTTAAAATGAAACCATTAGTTAATCCAGCAATTAAAGCTGTAGAAGATGGAAAAATTAAAATTTACCCTAAGAGATGGGTAAAAACATATAATCATTGGTTAGAGAATATAAAAGATTGGTGTATTTCTAGACAATTATGGTGGGGACATCGTATTCCTGTTTGGTATAAAGGTAATGAAATATATTGTGGTTTATCAAAACCTAAAGGTAATGATTGGGTACAAGATGCTGATGTATTAGATACATGGTTTAGCTCATGGATTTGGCCATTTGCAACACTTGGATGGCCTCAAAAAACCCAGGATTTAAAAAGATTTTATCCTACCCAGGATTTAGTTACTGGTCCTGATATAATATTTTTTTGGGTAGCAAGAATGATAATGGGTGGGTTATATTTTTGTCAACAGATTCCTTTTTCAAATGTTTATTTTACTGGTATAATACGAGATTCTAAAGGGAAAAAAATGAGTAAATCTTTAGGTAATTCACCGGATCCATTAGATTTATTTAATAAATATGGCGCTGATGCTGTTAGAGTATCAATATTGATGATTGCCCCTCAAGGTTTAGACATTTTATATTCTGAATCACGATTAGAACAAGGTCGAAATTTTATGAATAAATTATGGAATTCTGCCCGTTTTTTACTTATGAATATAGATAAAGCAAATACTAATAGGCTATCTGAAATTAATAAAGGTTTATTAAAAAATACTGATAAATGGATATTATCAAGACTTAATAATACCATTGTGAAGGTAAATGATTCTTATGAAAAATATAAATTAAATGAATCAATTAAATATGTTTATGATTTTGTTTGGGGAGATTACTGTGATTGGTATATAGAATTTGCTAAATTAAGATTTTATGGTTCTGATGAAGAAGATAAAAATGTTGCCCAAATAGTTTCAATTCACATAATGCAAAATATTTTAAAATTACTTCATCCTTATTGTCCTTTTATTACCGAAGAATTATGGCAGAAATTTCAAGATGGGAATGAATGTTTGATTACATCAAGTTGGCCTAGAATTTGTAATAAAGAAATTAATCAAAGTATAGAAAATAATATGAAAATAATTATGGAAATAATTACAGCTGTAAGAAATATAAGAGCTAATTCTAATATATCACCTAAAAAAGAACCTAGTGTAATAATTAAGGGAGAAAGGAAAAATATTATTATTTTAAAAGAATACATAGAGATAATTAAAAATTTATGCAACTTGTCTAAGGTAGAAATTGCTACAGATATAGAAAAACCTTCTCAATCAGCAACAGCAGTTATAAAAAACATGGAAATATTTATGCCGCTAAAGGGTTTAATTAATATAAACACAGAAATTGAAAGATTGGAAAAACAAGTTATAGATATGAAAGGAAGATTAAAATCTGTAAATAATAAATTAGAAAATAAAGATTTTATAAATAGAGCTCCCAAAGAAGTAATTGAAAATGAACAAAAAAAACAATCAGCATACATAATTGATTTAAAAAAATTAGAAGATAATGTTAAGTCTTTAAAAAATTAATTAATGATTGATAAAAAATATTTTAAAACTTCTTTATCTACTGATGTAATGTATATTAAAGGAGTCGGCCCAAACAGAGCGCTAGCTCTAAAAAAACATGGTATTAAAGATGTTGAAGATTTGCTTTATTATTTTCCGAGAAAATATTTAGATAGAACAAATATAAAATTGATTTCTCATGTGAAATTAGGGGAAGAAGCTGTAATAATAGGAAAAGTAGAATCATTTGGTATAAAAAAAACAAGAAAAAGAAGATATTTCCAAATGATTTTAAATGATCAATCGGGTTATATAAATTGTATATGGTTCAATGGTATTAGTTGGATTTCTGATAAATTTACTATTGGGGAGTCAGTCGCTATATTTGGTAAAGTAGAATTTTATAATGGTAAAAAAGTAGTCCATCCAGATTTTGATATTCTTGATGACGATGAAGATCCTGTAAATACCGGAAAAATAATTGCTCAATATTCTTCTAATTCAACATTAAAAAATGTAGGTTTAGATAGTAGGGGTTTTAGAAAAATAATTTCTAAAGCTAGCGATTTAATAAATAGAAAAATAGAAGATTTTTTTGATTCAGATTTTTGTAATAAAGAAGGCCTGTATGATTTAAACACGGCATTGCAACAAATTCATAACCCTAAAAATTTAAATAATTTAAAAACTGCTATTTATAGACTAAAATATGAACAACATTTTTTTTTACAATTACTGATGGCGTTAAAAAGACAAAAAAATAACACCCAGAAAGGTAATATTTATGAAAAGCGTGGAATATTTGAAAAACAAATTTATGAAAAGCTACCTTTTAATCTTACAAAGTCACAAATCAATGTTTTAAGAGATATACGTAATGATCTATTGAAAACTAAACCGATGAATAGACTTATACAGGGAGATGTTGGCTCTGGAAAAACAATAGTATCTATATTAGCCTCATCTATAGTTTTGAGCCATGGGGCGCAAGTTGCAGTAATGGCTCCAACTGAAATATTAGCTGAGCAGCATTATTATAGTTTTAAAAAACATTGTGAATCTGTTGGCATATGTGTTGCTCTATTAATTGGAAATATAAAAAAAAGTTTAAAAGATCAAATATACCATGATATAAAAGAAGGAAAAATTCATTTAGTTATTGGAACTCATGCAATTATTCAAAAGGATGTAATTTTTAATAAATTAGGAATGATTATAATTGATGAACAGCATAGATTTGGAGTAGATCAAAGAAAAACGTTAATTCAAAAGGGAATTTCTCCTGAAGTTTTAGCTTTAACTGCAACTCCAATACCAAGGACTTTAGCATTTACACTACATGGAGATATGGATATTTCAATAATAGATGAGTTACCACAAAATAGAATTCCGATCATAACCAAAGTCATCATTCCAACTGAAATAAATAAAATTTACGATTTTATGATTAGCGAAATGAAAAAAGGTCGTCAATGTTTCGTAATTTATCCTATTATTGAAGAGTCAGAAAAGACAGATTGGAAAGCAGCGGAATCAGGCTTTAAGTTATTATCAGAAAAAATATTTAAAAATTTTTCTGTAGGCTATATACATGGCAAAATGAAAAAAGAAGAAAAAGATTTTCAAATGAATGCAATGATTGAAAATAAAATACAATGTTTGGTGTCTACTACTGTAGTTGAAGTAGGAATTGATATTCCAAATGCAACTGTAATATTAATTGAAAATGCAGAAAAGTTTGGTTTAACACAATTGCATCAATTAAGAGGTCGTATTGGACGCGGAATATATCAATCTTATAGTTTTTTAGTACAACACAAAAAAACACCTGATTCAGATCATAGATTAAACATTATGGAAAAAGAACTAAATGGCTTTAATATTTCTGATGAAGATTTGAAGCTAAGAGGACCTGGAGATTTTTTTGGTACTCAACAACATGGATATGTTAAATCAAACATTATAGATTTTTCAAGAGATGGAAAAATTATTAGACAAACAAGAAAGCGGGCATTTGATATGGTAACAAATGATCCTAAATTATCAAATACCAATAACTTAGCAATAAAGAATAAATTTATGAAAAATTATAAAAATATGTTAGAGTATGTAAATATAAGCTAATGGAAAATAAATTATTAAAAAATATAAATAAAGTTTTAGCTGGAATAACATTTTTATTTTCATTCGTATTATATATTTTAACAATGGCTCCAACAACATCATTTTGGGATTGTGGTGAATTTATTGCAACATCTGTAATAATGGGAGTGCCTCATCCACCAGGGACCCCCTTATATCTTTTATTAGGGAATATTTTTTCTCAGATTCCTATATATGATGATATAGGTGCAAGAGTAAATTTAATTTCTCCATTAGTAAGTGCATTAGCAGTTACTTTTTTATATTTAATCATTGTTTTGTTTATTAAAGAGTGGAGAGGTGATGTAAAAAATTGGTCTGACGCATTAATAACATATAGTAGTTCAATGATAGGTGCATTTACTTTTGCAGTTTCAGATTCACATTGGTTTAATGCTGTAGAAGCAGAAGTTTATTCTCTATCAACATTTTTTACAGCTATTGTTGTATGGCTAATATTAATGTGGAACAGAAAATCAAATCACCCAAGTAATGTAAAATATATTTTACTAATTGCATATTTATTTGGTTTGGCAATAGGAATTCATTTATTAAATCTTTTAACAATACCATTTGTTGTTTTAATTATTTATTTTAACAAGAATAATTTTAAATACACAACATTTATGATGACTATTTTTATTACTATTTTTATATTTTTTATAATATATCTTGGAATTATTAAAGGGTTGCCTAATATGGCTAATAGTTTTGGTTTAGGGTTCCCAATATTTTGTATTATATCAATATTTGCTGCAACTATATATTTCATTTTACAAAATAACAAAAAATTATCAACTATCTTTTCCTGTTTTATTTTAATATTAATTGGTTATTCAACATATACAACCATTTTTATTCGTGCAAATCAACAGCCCAATATAAATGAAAATAGTCCTGATACAATTAAAAGTGCATTAGCATATATGAATAGAGATCAGTACGGAGATTGGAAAATATTAGATCCAGCATTTACACTTGCTCGTTCGGAATGTTCATATTCAAACAGATGGACTAATAATAAAAATAATCCGTCATTTAAAGAAAAAATTAATTTTGTATGGAACTACCAAATCAAAGAAATGTATCTTAGATATTTTGGTTGGCAGTTTATTGGGAAAGAAGAACATTCAAAACGAACCTGGGAATTAAAGACTTTGAATGGTAAGATAATAAAAAAATTACGTGGCGTTGATTGGAGTAGATATGGACTTCCGTTTCCACTAATTTTTGGAATAATTGGTTTATTTTTTCATTTTTTTCGTGATTGGAAAAGAGCCCTCGCATTATTATCGCTTTTCTTAGCTACCGGATTAATGATTATACTTTATTTAAATCAATACGATCCTCAGCCTAGAGAAAGAGATTACTCATATGTTGGTAGTTTTTTTGCTTTTTCAATTTGGATAGGTATAGGTGTTTCTGCATTACAAATTAAATTAAAAGAGTGGCTTAATAATTCTGAAATTTCAAATTTTATTTCAATAAGTCTAATGGGTATAATAATTATTGTTATGCCTATTACAATGCTGGCAAAAGATTTCAGGGAACATAATCGTCATGGAAATTATGTAGCATGGGATTATGCATATAATATGCTTAATTCGTGTGAACCAAATGGAATAATATTTACAAATGGTGATAACGATACATTTCCACTATGGTATATTCAAGAGGTAGAAGGAGTTAGGAAAGATGTTAGAGTCGTAAATTTAAGTTTACTAAATACTCCTTGGTATATTAAACAATTAAAAAACAATGAACCTCAAATAAATATAAATTTAAAAAATTCTAGTATCGAAAATATGGAGCCAGTCACTGGTACAGCTTATGCATTAAAAACATGGACAAATATTTGGGAAGATTTGAGTTCAAAATATAATAAATATACAACTAGTCAACATGGCCTATCATATTCACCTTCAAATTTTGGGATATTAACCAATTGGGGACCTACAAATGCTTTATTGAATGTAGGAGATAATAATTTAAAATGGGAAATTAAACCCAAATTAAGTAATTATTTACGAGTTCAAGATATTATGATTTTAAGAATTATTCAGGATGCATCAATTGATAGACCAATTTATTTTGCAGTTACGGTATCTCCTAATAATAGAATGGGTTTAGATGATTACTTAACCATGGAAGGCTTGGTCTATCGTTTGACATTTGAAAAATCAAACAATGATTCCTCAAATCCTAGATTAAATTATAAAAAAATGCTTCAGAATATTACCGAAAGCTCTGATTATGAAAATATAATTTATACAAAAGAAGATTATATTAAAAATATTGAAACTCAGGTGGGGCTCTATAGATATAAAAATTTAAATAATTCCGAAGTGTATTTCAATGAAAATATTCAAAGATTGATTCAAAATTATAGATCCAGTTTTTTACAATTAGGATTAAGTGATTTATATTCTAATAAAAGAGGGAAAGAGGATAGCACTTTAAATCGATTAAATCAAATGGATAATTATTTTCCACCTAATATTATACCTTCAAATGATCCAGAGTTAGATATTCAAATAGGGCGAATATTTTATCAAGTTGGAGCTATAGATAAGTTTAAAGAAAGATTAAATTTAGTAATGCAAAGGGAAGATATTTCTATTGAGACAGTTTTCTATGTAGGGCAGATGTATTTAACTGAACTAAATGATTCTGACATGGCAATTAAACATTTTGAAGAAATGAATAAAGCTTATAAAAATATTCCAGACATAACTTACGCATTAGTACAAGCATATGCTCAAGCAGATAGATTAAATGATGCTCAGCAAGTTCTAGAAAATTGGATTTTAATTAATCCAAATGATTCAAAAGCCAAGGAGATGTTATCCATTTTAAAACAAAATAAAAAAATAGGATAAAATGATTCAGATGTGGCCTTTGGTCTCAGTTGTTATTCCTCATTGTGGTGGTTATAAAATTCTTTCAGAATGCTTGTTATCATTAGAAAAATCAGAGTACCAAAATTTAGAAGTGATAGTTGTAGATAATGCATCCTCAGATAATTCAATACACAAAATTAAAAAAAATTTTTCTGATGTAAAAATATTGAAATCAGAATATAACAGAGGATTTGCATCAGGATGCAACTTTGGTGTTGAACATGCTTTGGGTGAACTTATTTTAATATTGAATAATGATACCATACACAAAAAACATTGGATTAATTTACTTGTAAAAAAAATTAATTCAGATTCTAAGATATCATCAGTACAACCAAAAATTAAAAATTTTCAAAGAAATGAATATTTTGATTATGCGGGAGCAAGTGGAGGTTTTATAGATAAATATGGTTTTCCATTTTCCCGTGGTAGGATTTTTAATACGATAGAAAAAGATTTAGGCCAATATGATAATGCATGTCAAATTTTTTGGGCTTCTGGTACTGCATTTCTTACACGAAAAAATATTTTTAATAAAATAGGTGGTTTTGACGAAACATTTTTTGCGCATATGGAAGAAATTGATTACCACTGGAAATGTCAATTATTTGGATATAAAATTTGGGTAGAGCCAGAATCTGAAATATACCATCATGGTGGCTTTACATTGCCATCATCATCATCACAAAAAACATATTTAAACTATAGAAATAGTTTAATAGTATTTATGACAAATAATAATTTTAAATTAGTTATTAAATTAATATTATTTAGATTTATTTTAGATATAATAGCTTTTTTAAAAGAACTAATTGTTTTAAAATGGATGCATTCATTGGCAATTATTAAATCATGGATATGGATATTGTTGCATCCACATATTTTATTTAAAAGAAAATTATTAATTAAAAAAATTAGTAAAAAATCAAATGTCGATGGAATATTTCAAAGGAGCATTGTTTTGGAATATTTTTTTAAAAGAAAAATTTATTATAACCAAATAAAAGAATAAATAATGAAAAAAAGATCATATTTTTTTGTAGAAAATATTTGGTGGATAGTACCACTTGTTTTAGCAATTTTATTTTGGGAGCACATTTTACCAATATTATTATTATTAATATTTTCATATATAGGAAACATTATTATATCTCCTCTTGTAAATTTTTTCGAAAATCATTCAGGTAACAAAAATTTTTCTATATTTACATCTTTAGTAATTTTTTTTATTTTTATTTATTTTTTATTTAGTTCATTTATTCCAATAATTATTAATCAAATATTAACTTTGGATTCTATATTATCAGTAGATTCTTTTATAAAATTAAAACAAAAATTTTTATTAATTATAGAGTCCTTTTTACCTAAGTCTATTTTTGATTCTGTAAACCTTGCAATCTCAGAGTTTGATCCAGCTCTAACAGAAATTTGGTCATCTAGTTTAACTTCATTTAAAACTCTTTTAGATGGAGCGAGCTCATTGGCAGTTGCTTTAGGATCTGCTATATTTTCAACAATAATTGTATTTGTATTTATGGTTTTTCTATTGATAGATGGACATAAGTTTGTAGAAGTATTTTTAAATACAGTTTCTTATAGAAACTATGGTTTATTTAAACGTATTTTAGAAAAAACATCTTTACAAATTCAAGATTATATTAGAGGACAATTAATAGCAGGTTCGTCAGTTGCAATAACTTCAATTATTGGTTTATATATTTTGCAATATTTTTCAGGAATAATTATTCCACATACTATTTTGATAGGTTTAGCAGCAGGATTATTTAATTTAATTCCCTTTGTAGGTCCAATTATGGGATTAATTCCTGCTATAGTTTTATACCTTATTACTGAACAAGCTATACCATTGCATATTTTTTATATTATATTAATAATGCTTGTTTTTTCTGTAGTTCAACTAATTGATAATTTTATAATGTCACCATATATAATGGGTGAGAAAGTTGGTATCCATCCAATGATAATAATAATGTTAGTATTAATAGGTGGTTCAGTAGGTGGTATTTTAGGCATGTTATTTGTTGTACCTATTGTAGCAATTATAAAAGTTGTAATTATTGAATTATTAGTTTCATTCAAAAAATATGGAAAGATTTGATATAACATAAAATTATATGTCAAAACTATTTAAATTGTTATATCAAGATAATAAAACTTCTGCTCGTTCTGGTATATTACATACTGACCATGGACAAATAGAGACACCATGCTTTATGCCTGTTGGTACTTATGGAGCAATCAAAACGCAATCATCTGAAGAAATTAAAAATTTACCTAGTAACATAATTTTAAGCAATACTTATCATTTATATCTAAGACCCGGAATAGAAATTTTAAAAAAATTTGGTGGATTACATAAATTTATGAACTGGGATGGAGCCATTCTTACTGATTCAGGTGGGTATCAAGTATTTAGTTTATCAAAATTTAGAAAAATATTAAGTGATGGTATAAAATTTCGTTCACATTTAGATGGATCAGAACACTACTTTAATCCGGAAAAAATAATTGATATTCAACGAATTATTGGTTCTGATTTAATGATGATGTTAGATGTTTGTCCTTCTAGCACAGCAGATAATAAAACTTTAAAGGAAGCTCTTATTTTAACTACAGAATGGGCAAAGCGAGCTATGGCTTACTATAAGAATTCAAGTCCACATTATAGTCATCAACAAGTACTTATTCCAATTATTCAGGGAGGTATTAATAAAGAATTTAGAAAACAATCAGCAATGGATTTACTAGAACTAAATGCCCACGCTTATGCAATTGGTGGATTAGCTGTTGGTGAATCAAAAAAGGAGATGCTAAAAGTAGTTGAATGGATGAATGATTTATTACCTAAAACAAAGCCCAGATATTTAATGGGTGTAGGTACACCTTCAGATTTGGTACGAAATATAGCAAGAGGTGTAGATATGTTTGATTGTGTAATCCCAACAAGAAATGCAAGGAATGGGCAACTATTTACATATGATGGAAAATTAAATATCAGAAATTCTAGATATAAATATGACCTAGAAAAAATTGATACTTCGGGATTCTCCAAAATATCAACAATTTATAGTAAATCATACTTACATCATCTTTTTAAAACAGAAGAAATATTAGGATATAGAATAGCTACAGAACATAATTTAAGTTTTTATATCAATTTATTAAATCAAATTAAATTAGAAATAAAAAAGAATAGTTTTTATAATTGGGCTAAAGAATTTTTATACAGGTATGAACAAGATAGTCAATCAAGTATTTAAACTAATATCATAACCATTATGCTTTCGAATATTTAAAACATTACCATTCTCAAAAATCAAATACTGTCCTTTTATTCCACATAATTTTCCAGAAATTTCACCAGTTTTTTCAAAACTAACACTTTTTACTTTAGTGGGGTATTGTTTTACAGGGTAATTAATTTCAATAATATTATTT
>MDTE01057013.1_pt1 | contig 28713 bp, 22 predicted proteins | sample 811231 | NCBI WGS metagenome assembly MDTE01 (sample SAMN05326651, study PRJNA326480) | marine metagenome | isolation source: seawater | place: Indian Ocean: Red Sea | collected 2010 | reverse complement strand
TAATACTTAGTTCGCGGCGGGCGTAGCTCAGTTGGTTAGAGCGCTGGATTGTGGCTCCGGAGGCCGTGGGTTCGAACCCCATCGCTCGCCCCATTAAAAAGGTATTAAAAATGACAAGCAGTTTAAAAAAACTTAAAGACCTGGAGAGAAGTCTAACAGTTTCAATTGAAAAGGATTTATACCAATCAAAATTCAATGAAAAGATTTCAAACCTTAAAAAAAATGTAAAACTTGATGGGTTTAGAAAGGGTAAAGTCCCTAACGATGTAATTGAACAAAGATATGGAGGATCAGTTCATGCAGAGGTCTTAAATGATCTTATTCAAGATTCGTACCCAAAAGAAATTGCTGAAAAAAAGTTAAGACCTGCGAATACTCCAACTATCTCAATGGTCGAGGATAATCCTGATAAAGGTATTAAATACAATGCTGTATTTGAAGTTTTCCCAGATATTAAGCCAAAAGTAAGTAGTTGGAAAACTTTTGAAAAACATAAAATTAATATTCTCGATGAAGACATCGATCACGCTATCCAGGATATCTTAGAGAGGTATGGTGATTGGGAAAAAGTTGATAGAAATTCAGCTGAAAATGATCAAGTAACTATTGATTTTGAGGGCACCATTGAAGGTGAGCCTTTCGATGGAAATACAGCCAAAGACTTCAAATTAGTTATTGGTTCTAAATCTATGATCCCAGGCTTTGAAGATCAACTTATCAATAAAAAGATTAATACTGATTTTGAAATTAAGACAAACTTTCCTGATGACTATTTTAAGAAGGATTTAGCAGGGAAAGAGGCAGTCTTCAAAATTAATTTAAAAGAAGTTCAAGAAAATGTTCCATCAAAAATAAATAAGAATCTCTATGAGAAGCTTGCTATGGAAGTTAAAAACGAAAATGAATTTCGTGATGAGATAAAAAAGAGAATGGAGAACGAGTCTATAACTCAAGAAAAAGCTCTAACTAAAGATTCTATGTATGAGCTTCTTCTAAAAATTAATAAATTTTCTGCACCTCAATGCACCATTCAAGAGCAATCTGAATTAATGAGAAAAGATGCTCTTTCAAGAATAGGAAGAAATCCTGAAGAGGAGAGTGATAATGATCTTTTTCCTCTGGATACCTTTAAAGAAAATGCTGAAAAGAGAGTGAAACTAGATCTTTTATTTACTGCATTATTAAATCACTATGATTTAAAAGTGAATCAAGATGACCTTAAGGAATTTATTGAGGAAGAGGCTAAAAGATACAAAGATCCTAAACAATTTGAGACTTGGGTATATAATCAACCTAATCAGTTGGATCAATATAGAATGATAGTTCTTGAGAATCAGTTGGTTGAAAAATTGGATAATGATCTTAAATCTAAAGATAAGGTCATTAACTTTGGGGATTTATCGAAATACTAATGGAAGAACATAATTCAACTTTAATACCTATGGTAGTTGAACAGACTGCCAGAGGCGAACGTGCTTTTGATATATATTCAAGATTATTGAAAGAGAGAGTTATTTTCTTAACCGGACCAATAAATGATCAAATCTCAAATCTAGTAGTTGCACAATTATTATTTCTAGAATCTGAAAATCCAAAAAAAGACATAAGCATCTATATTAATTCACCGGGCGGTGTAATATCATCCGGATTAGCAATTTATGACACCATGCAATTTGTATCTCCTTCCATATCTACATTATGTATAGGGCAAGCTGCCTCAATGGGCGCTCTATTGCTTGCTGGCGGCGAGAAAGGGAAAAGATTTGCTCTACCAAATTCTAGGATAATGATCCATCAGCCGCTTGGAGGATTTCAAGGTCAAGCTTCAGACATTGAAATCCATGCACAAGAAATATTACTTATGAAGAAGAAAGTTAATGAGATTTTATCGAAACACACTGGAAAAAATTTAAAGACAGTCGAAAAAGATACTGATAGAGATAATTTTCTTAATGCAGAGGATTCAAAGAAATATGGAATTATTGATGACATTTTAGAAGAAAGGGGCTAATGACTGATACTAAAGATCAAAAAAAACTTCATTGCTCATTTTGTGGAAAGAATCAAGATGAAGTCAAGAAGCTCATAGCTGGGCCGAGTGTTTATATTTGCAATGAGTGTGTTGACCTATGTAATGACATTATAGAAGAAGAAGTAAAGCATCAGGAATCAGATGACGAACATACTCTTTTATCTCCATTAGAAATTTATCAAAAGCTTGATGATTATGTTATTGGTCAAGATAAAGCAAAAAAAGTTCTTTCAGTTGCTGTTTATAACCACTATAAAAGATTAAGGAACAACAAAGCAGAAGATGTAGAACTTCAAAAAAGTAATGTTCTGCTCTTAGGTCCAACTGGAAGTGGGAAAACTCTTTTAGCTCAAACACTTGCTAAAATATTAAATGTTCCCTTTACGATTGCTGATGCCACAACTCTTACTGAGGCTGGTTATGTTGGCGAGGATGTTGAAAACATAATTCAAAAGCTTCTCCAAAAATGCGACTATAATCCCGAAAAAGCTCAGCTTGGTATTGTTTATATTGATGAAATAGATAAGATTGCCAGGAAAACTGATAATCCATCTATTACAAGAGATGTTTCAGGTGAAGGTGTCCAACAAGCTTTACTTAAACTTATTGAAGGAACAGTAGCTTCAATACCTCCTCAAGGAGGCAGAAAACATCCTCAGCAAGAATTTATTCAAGTTGATACATCAAACATACTGTTTATTTGTGGTGGTGCTTTTTCAGGTCTTGATAAAGTAATAAGAAACAGAACGGCTAAAACTGGAATTGGATTTTCTGCAGAAGTAAATGCAGCAGATGATAAAGAAATAGTAAAAATGAATATTGACAATGTTGAACCAGAAGATTTAGTGAAATTCGGACTAATTCCAGAATTTGTGGGAAGACTTCCAGTAATTAGTACATTGCACGAACTTGATGAAGAAGCACTTGTAAGAATACTTCAAGAACCTAAGAACGCTTTGGTTAATCAATATAAATATTTATTTGAAATAGATTCAGTAGATCTAAGCTTTAGAGATGAGGCGCTTAAAAGTATCGCAAAGAGAGCAATTGCAAGAAAAACTGGAGCAAGAGGTTTAAGATCAATACTAGAAGATATCCTAATGGATGTAATGTTTGAATTACCAAATGAAGATCTAGAAAAAGTCATCATTGACGAAAATTCTGCTGACAATGGCTCTGAGCCTATAAAAGTTTTTAAATCTCCTAAAAAGAAATCTTCTGCAAGCTAATTGATAATTATCAATTAGACCCTAAATAATAATAATGGTTAAAGTCACAAAAGATTATCCAATTATTCCGCTTAGGGATGTTGTAGTGTTCCCTGGTATTGTTACGACCTTATTTGTTGGAAGATCAAAATCCATTGTAGCCTTGAACTCAGCAATGGCCGCTGATAAAAAGCTTGTTTTGGTTGCTCAAAAAGATGCTTCAAATGAGGACCCAACTTTTAATGATATTTACCACTTTGGAACAGTTAGCAATTTGCTTCAGCTCATTAAACTCCCTGATGGGACAATGAAAGTTTTAGTGGAGGGCTCTAAGAGATGTAAAATCGATAACATATCCGAATCTAAAGGTTTGACAAAAGCCACTGTAACAGAAATTGATGATGAGATTATTAAAGTCTCAGACTCTATGAATCTTGTAAGATTCATAAAAACAAAATTCAATGAATACGTTTCGTCTACCAAAAAAATTCCTCCTGAAATTCTTTCAACAATTGATGCGATAGATGATCTCTCTAAACTTATTGATAATATAGTAAATCATTTAAATATCGATGCTTCCCAAAAACAAGAAATTCTAGAAATCTTTGATTTACAAAAAAGATCAGAGAGTATTCTTACCTTTATAGAGTCACAATTAGATGTTATTGATGTTGAGAAAAGAATCAGATCTAGAGTTAAGAAGCAAATGGAGAAATCACAGAGAGAATACTATCTAAATGAAAAGATTAAGGCTGCTCAAAAAGAACTTGGTGAGATGGGAGATGAAGGTGATGAGTTTGAAGTATTAAAAAATAAGATTGAAGATTCTGGAATGTCAAAAGAAGCTTTGAAGAAAGCTAAGAGTGAGTTTTCAAAGTTTAAAATGATGTCTCCAACTTCTGCTGAAGCATCAGTGGTGAGATCTTATCTTGAGTGCTTAATTGAAGTACCATGGAAAAAAAGAGGGAAGGTAAAATCAGACATTAAAGCTGCTTTGGAAACTCTTAATGATGACCATTACGGCCTTGAAGAAGTTAAAGACAGAATTTTAGAGTATCTCGCTGTTCAAAAACGAGTTAAAAACTTAAAAGCGCCTGTCTTGTGTCTTGTGGGTCCACCAGGTGTTGGAAAAACGTCTCTTGGAGAATCTATTGCAAGGGCTACAAATAGAAAATTTATTAGAATGTCTCTGGGTGGAGTAAGAGATGAAGCAGAAATAAGAGGCCACAGAAGAACTTATATAGGCTCTATGCCAGGCAAAATAATCCAGAAACTAACTAAAGTTGGTGTAAAAAATCCACTTTTTCTATTAGATGAGGTTGATAAAATAGGTATGGATCATAGAGGAGATCCAGCCTCTGCATTACTAGAAGTTTTAGATCCAGAGCAAAATACATCATTTAGTGATCATTATCTTGAAGTGGATTATGATCTTTCAGAAGTGATGTTTGTTTGCACTGCTAATAGCTTAAATATCCCTGGACCACTTCTAGATAGAATGGAAATCATTAGAATTCCTGGATATATTGAAGATGAGAAGTTGCAAATAGCCAAGAACTATTTACTTCCAAAACAACTTGAAAGAAATGGATTAGAAGACAAGGAGTTAAATCTTAACAAAAATGTCCTTCTAGATCTTATTAGGTATTACACTCGAGAGGCTGGTGTTAGAGGTCTTGAAAGGCAGATTTCCAAAATATTAAGGAAGGTTGTAAAAGAGAGATTGCTCTCTAAAAGAAAAACAGCAACAAAAATAGATTCAAAAAATCTAGAAAAGTATTCTGGAGTAAGAAAATTTAAGTTCGGTGAAGCTGAGTCTTCAAATACTATTGGTCAAGTTTGTGGGTTGGCATGGACCGAGGTCGGGGGAGAACTTCTTACTATTGAGGCATCGAAAGTTTCAGGTAAAGGAAAAATAATTAAAACAGGTTCTTTGGGTGAAGTGATGCAAGAGTCAATTCAGGCTGCTTTGACAGTTGTAAGATCAAGATCAGACTCACTAGGTATTAAGAAAGACTTCTATGAGAAGTTTGATACTCACATCCATGTGCCTGAAGGTGCTACACCAAAAGATGGCCCTAGTGCAGGGGTCGGTATGACAACCGCTTTAATATCAGCATTTACAGAAATACCTGTTAGATCTGATGTAGCTATGACTGGTGAAATAACACTTAGAGGTCAAGTTTTGAAAATTGGAGGCCTTAAAGAAAAATTACTTGCAGCAAAACGTGGTGGGATTAAAAAGGTGATCATACCTCAAGACAATAAAGCCGATTTAAAAGAAATACCAGATGTTATAACGGACAAATTGGAAATAATACCAGTTGAGTGGATTGACGAAGTAATAATGCATTCATTAGAATCGCAACCAAAACCTATCAATAAATCATCAAGCTTCAAGTCAAGCTCTAAGAAATCTTCAAAATCTGTTAGCAAACACTAATCTCTCATTGCAAAAAAACCCTTTAAATACTTGACTTTTTAGGGTTTCTGGCTTTTCATAGAAGGGTAAATTTTTCAATTTAGAGGAGATTAAATGAATAAATCAGATTTAGTAGATGCAGTTGCTTCAAGAGCAGATATGTCAAAAGCAGAGGCGGGGAGAGCTGTTGATGCCGTTCTTGGTTCAGTGGGAGATGCTCTTGGAAATGGAGATTCCGTTTCATTAGTTGGATTCGGAACATTTTCTGTGAGACATAGAGCAGCTAGAATGGGTAGAAACCCTCAAACTGGAGCTGCAATGCAGATATCTGCATCAAAAGTTCCTGGCTTTAAGGCTGGTAAAGCTCTTAAGGATAAAGTTAAGCACGGCTAATTAATCCTTACAAAACTAATAAGGGTGCTTATGCACCCTTTTTTTTATTATAATAATAGAATTTATGGACGCATTAAGATCTTTTTTATCGGGACGAAGACTCGCAATAATTGGAGTGTTTCTCGCTATTCCCTTTGTCTTTTTTGGCTCTAGCACTTTTGGAACAGTCTTTACTAATTATGGAAAGGTAAACGGACTTATAGTTTCTGCTCTCGATGTAAGTATTGCTGCAAACACTGTTACATCTAGGCTTGAAGAGATTTATGGAGATGATTTCACAGCTGATTCTCTTGAAGAGGGTGTGTTGAATAGTCTTGTTCGAACTGAAATTATTAGCCAAAAGGCATTACTTTATCAAGTAAAGAAAATGAATACGTTTATAAGCGAAGATGATGCTAAAAGATTAATCATGCAGAATCCTACCTTCCAAACTGATGGAAAATTTAATCAAGAGATATTCGAGGCAACTATAAGAGCAAATGGAATTCTCCCAAAGGAGTATATAGAGAATGTGCAAAACAGCACTATTGTTAATGATTTCCTTTTAGCATTGTCAGATTCAAACTTTAAAATAGAATCTGAGCTAAAAGCTCAAATAAAGTTAATCGAGCAGGAGCGGGATGTTGATTTCTTTAAGATTGATTTTAATTCTTTTAAAAATAATATAAATCCTAGCCTTGAGAGTGCCCTAAATTATTATGAAGACAATAAACTTTTATTTATGGATGAAGAAAAACGCTCTTTCAATATTATTTCCATTTCGCAAAATCAATTCAAGGATTTAATTGAAATTCCAGAAGGATTCATTGATTTAGAATATAAAAGTTACTTAGATAGAATAAATGCTTCTGCAGAAAGAAGAATTTCTCACATAATGATTGATAAGTTCAATTATGAATCCAAGGAAGATGCTCTGAACGCTATTCAATCAATTCAGGCTAGGATTGGATTTGATATAAGTTTTGAAGAGGCTGCATTAAGTTTAAGCGATGATATGGTTTCAGCAGAGATAGAGGGAGATCTTGGATTTTCAAGTGGAGACTCTTTCCCTCCAGAGTTTGAAGAAGCACTTAATCAAATGAAAGTAGGCGATCTATCAGAAATCATTGAGCTTGATGGTTCTTTTCATATCATCAAGTTCACTGAAGAAAACAAAGAAATACCCGAAACAAAAGAAACTATGAAAAAGCAGTTTATAGATGAGCTTATAGAAGCTGAATCATATGCCTTAATGCTAGATCTAAGAGATGAAATGGAAGATCTATTATTGGATGGTCTTTCATTAGAAGCAATATCTAATGCAGTTAGTCAAGATTATATTATTACTGAGGCAACTTCATACAAAGACTTTAGTGAGTTCAATAATACAAAAGTTAAAGACTTTCTTTATGGCATAAACTCATCAAATGATTTTGCAGAAATTCTTGAGCTTGATTCTGAAGTAATTGTTGCTGAAATTTCTGAAGTAATTGAGCCTTCGGTTCTCTCTTTCGATAATGTTACTGAAGAAGTTTTTGACCGTCTAAGAGAAGATCAAGCAAATCTAGAAATTATAGAACTTGAAAAAGATCTCATACAAGCAATGAATGACGAATCATATGTATTAGAAAATGATAATGTTCTAAAGGATAGTTTCATTTCTCTTAAGAGAGGGTCAACACTTTTTCCCTCAGATGTTCTGGATAGTATATTTTCTTCCAAGCTAGATTCTCCAAAGAGCAAAAAAACTTTTAACTCAGATATATACATTTTTAAGGTAAAGAAAATTAGCGAGCCTTCACCCGATTTTATAGATACAATAATGTCTGATTATGAAGATTTTTCTTCAACTACGTCCCTTGTAAAACTAAATTTAATCCTAGAAAAAGAGATTAATAAGGAAATAAGAGATAATATTAAAAACTTAAATATTTAAACTAATATGAAAAAAATAACATCTATATTTTTGGTTGCCATTTTATATGGTTGTGGCTCATCAATTTCTCCGGTCGACCAAGGCTTAATTGATCAAGTAATGCACATAGGTAATGGATCAGAGCCGCAAGGTCTTGATCCGCATATTGTCACGGGAGTTCCTGAACATCACCTTTTAATAACAATGTGTGAAGGATTAACTGTTTCTAATCCAGAGGGTGGAGCAAATTTACCTGGAATGGCTGAGAGTTGGGAAATAAGTGAGGATGGAAAAACTTATATTTTTAATATAAGAAAAGATGCAAAGTGGTCTAATGGTGACGAATTTCTTGCAGAAGATATGGTTTGGTCATGGATGAGAGTTCTAACACCAAGTTTAGGTTCTCAATATCCGGACATGCTTTATTATGTGGTTGGAGCTGAAGATTTTAATAAAGGTATAATTTCAGATTTCTCCAAAGTTGGAGTTAAGGCGCTCGACGAAAAAACACTTGAAGTAAATTTAAATAATCCAACACCATTTTTTTTAGGACTTCTTAGTCACTATTCAACATGGCCAGTTCATAAAGAAACTGTTTTAGAGTTTGGTGAAATTGATGATAGGCAGGGTTTATGGACCAGGCCAGGTAATTTCGTTTGTAACGGACCTATGAATCTTAAGTCATGGGAGTTAAACAAGAAAATAATTGTTGAAAAGAACCCTCTATATTGGGATGCAGATAAAGTAAAACTTAATGAAATGCATTTTTATCCTGTCTCTGATATTAATACAGAAGAGAGAATGTTCAGAGCGGGACAACTCCATTTAACTTCAACAGTTCCCTCTCAAAAGTGTGGAGTATGGAGAGAGGAAGGAAATCCAAATCTTAGAATTGATCCATATATGGGCACGTATTATTACAGAGCAAATGTTAATGTTAAGCCTTTAGATAATGTCAAAGTAAGAAAAGCACTTACTTATGCTATTGATAGAGAGAAACTAACAGAAAAGGTAACTCAGTGTGGACAAATTCCAGCCTATTCTTTCACACCGCCAGGTGCAGCTGGATATAATCCAGATACAAAGATCCCATATGATCCTGAGCTTGCAAGGCAACTTCTTGCAGAGGCTGGCTTCGAGAATACTGAGAACTTCCCAGTCCTTCAAATCCTTTACAATACATCTGAGGATCACAGGAAAATTGCTTTAACAATTCAACAAATGTGGCAAGAGAATTTAGGAATAAGCGTGGAACTTGAAAACATGGATTGGAAAGTCTACTTAAGCAGACAAAACTCTATGGATTACCAAATTTCTAGAGCTGGATGGATTGGAGACTATGAAGATCCAAATACTTTCTTAGATATTATGAGAACCGGAAGAGGGAATAATAGAACTGGATGGAGTAATTCTGAATTTGATGAGCTTGTTGGAAAAGCAAATGCAACAACAGATCAAGAAGAGAGATATCGAATTTTAGGTGAAGCAGAAAAGATATTAATTGATGAATTGCCAATTATCCCTGTATATACTTATGTAAGAACGTATCAGCTTTCGCCAGATGTAAAGGGTTATTCACCAAATTACCTTGATCATCATCACCCCAAAACACTTTACTTAGAGCGAGACTAAAATATTAATGCTTAATGTCTTAATAAGAAGGGTTTTAATTGCTATTCCTGTTCTAATAATAGTTGCCAGCCTTACATTCTTTTTTATTAGACTTGCACCTGGAGGACCATTTGATGCTGATAAGGTTGTTTCTCCTCAAGTCATGAAAAATCTTAATGCCGCATATAACTTAGATGCTCCCCTTCACCAGCAATATTTTGATTATATGTCAGGAGTCGTTGTTGGTGATTTTGGACCATCATTCAGATACCCTGGAAGATCTGTATCTGAGATGATTTATACAGGGCTACCAATTACTTTTGAATTAGCATTTTATGCACTAATGATTGCAGTTGCGTTAGGAATATTTTCTGGGGTTTTGGCTGCTTTAAAAAGGAATACATTCCTAGATTACTTCCCAATGGCAATTGCAATGCTAGGCATATGTGTGCCAACTTTTTTGATGGGTCCTATCTTAGTTTTAGTTTTTGGTATTAATCTTGAAGTACTTCCAGTTTCTGGGTGGGATACTTTAGCAGGTGACAAACTCTTACCCTCAATAACCTTGGGTTTTGCATATGCTGCTTATATTGCCAGATTGAGCAGAGGAGGTATGTTGGAAGTTCTAGGACAAGATTTTATTAGAACAGCAAGAGCAAAAGGCTTAAGTGAATTTAGTATAGTTACAAGGCATGCTATGCAAGGTGGATTATTGCCAGTTGTCTCATTTATGGGTCCTGCAATTGCAGGTCTACTGGGGGGCTCATTTGTAGTTGAAACAATTTTCCAAATACCTGGGCTTGGTAGATTTTATGTTGAAGCAGCTTTTAATAGAGACTACACAATGATTCTTGGAACAACAATTTTCTTTTCAGCGATGATAATCTTTTTTAATCTTTTATCTGACTTAGCAGTTCTTTTATTAAATCCAAGAGCTAGGGAAAATTTATGAATAACTCCTCACTTTGGCAGGATGCATTAAGAAGACTCATTCAAAACAGGGCTGCTATGATCGGTGGAATCACAATCCTTATTCTAATAATACTTGCAATTTTTGCACCGTTGATTGCTCCTTACTCCTATTCATATCAAAATTTAGACATTGGAGCATCGCCACCTTCTGTGGAGCATTTACTGGGTACAGATGTTCTTGGAAGAGATTTATTAAGTAGGCTCCTATATGGCGCAAGGATTTCCTTACTAGTGGGTTTTGTTGCTACAGGAGTAGCTTTAGTCATTGGGGTAAGTTGGGGGATTATCGCTGGTTATTTTGGCGGAAAAGTTGATTCTGTAATGATGAGAATAGTTGATGTTTTATATGGCCTACCATTCATAATTTTTATAATACTTCTCATGGTGATTTTCGGAAGGAACATATGGCTTTTATTCGCCGCAATTGGCGCAGTTGAGTGGCTCACAATGGCTAGGATTGTTAGAGCCCAAGTAATTGGATTAAAGAATCAAGAGTTCGTTCAGGCTGCTCAAGTCATGGGTGTAAGTAACTTTTCAATGTTTAGAAGACACATTTTGCCAAATATTCTTGGACCAATAGCAGTTTATGCAACGCTAACAATACCTCAAGTTATGTTGTTAGAGGCTTTCCTAAGCTTTCTCGGTTTAGGAATCCAACCACCAATGAGTAGCTGGGGCACACTAATTCGATATGGTGTTGAATCAATGGAAGAGCATTATTGGCTTCTGATTTATCCTGGCTTAACTTTTACCATAACTCTCTTTGCTTTAAATTTCTTTGGCGATGGTTTGAGAGATGCTCTTGATCCAAAGACCTCAGACAACTAAAAAGCTTTTATAGTAATTTTTAGGATTTGTCCTGGTCTAATGATATCCAGATTTTCGTTTTCCTGTTTGATAGTTTTGATAGAGACATTAAAAAGCTTGGAAATTTTTGATAAATTGTCTCCTTGTTTTACAGAATAAAGTATCGTCCTTTTTTTTGATTCTATATTCCTATAGATATTCTTATTACCAATATTTAAGACTTGCCCAATCCTCAAGACAGAGCCATTATCGAGATTATTTATATCTGCAATCTTTTTCTCTGAAATTCCAAATTTTCTTGCTAGGCCCCAGAGTGTATCACCCTCACTTACAACATGCGTCTCAAAGGGAATAAGGATATTTGATGACGCTTGCCCAACAGGAATAAGAAGTATTTGATTAATAGTAAGTGAATCTGATTCGAGCTGATTTACTTGCCTAATTATATTTACTTTAGTTCTATATTTTTTTGCTAACGCCCATAAACTTTCACCTTTAGAAACATCGTGGGAAATCCAGTTTATTTTTTGTGACTCAACGTATTTTTGTCCTTTTGATTCATAGGTAAGTTTACTTTCAATTGGGATGTAAAATGTGTTAACCATATTTGGATCAGTTGCCCATTTTGTGTAACCAGCATTCAATTTATAAAGGAGTTCAGGTTTGAGACTTAGAAAATCACTAAAATTTAAAATTTCTATCTGCTCTTCAAACGTAATTTTGTCTACAACCTTTTTATAGGGGATTTCTGGAAGCTCTATATTATATTTTTCATTATTATTAATAAGCTCAATAAGCGCTAAAAATTTTGGGATATAATTTCTAGTCTGGACTGAAAGGGGTAAATCCTTATAAGAGAAATTTGAAGATCTTCTTGTATTTTTCTTAATAGCTTTTGAGGTAAAAGTCGGACCAGCATTATAAGCTACCAATACGAGATAAATATCTTGATTGAATCTTTTGTAGAGGTAATCAATATATCTGATGGCAGCATCCGTTGATTTGAAAGGATCATGCCTTTCTTCAACCCACCAATTTTCCTTTAATCCTAGTAAATCAGCAGTTCTTGGCATTATTTGCCATAACCCTACGGCTCCAGACGATGATATAGAGAAAGGATCATAGCTACTTTCAATAAAAGGTAAAAACGCAAATTCAACTGGCAGGTCATTTCTTTTGAGTTCTTCAATAACGTAATATAAGAAATAATATGAATTTTTAAGATAGTTTTCGAAAAGATCAACATTTTGAAGATGTTGGTTCATGTAGTAAAGAGTTAGATCATCAATCTCATAATCATTTATTACTGCCTCATTTTTTAAAATCTCCCAAATACTTTTTATTTCTGGAGCTGGAGACTCAACAGTCTCAAAAATAATATCCTCACTTATTTGGATAGTTTCTTCTACCTTAGGCTGAGAAAGATCAGGTATAAATTCCGCAGAGTCATTGTTGGATACTTCTACAATCTGACAACCCGACAAAAGGAAAATAAGAATTAAAGATTTTATACAGAGTCTTTCCATTCTCTAATATGTTTAAAGATTTCGAAGTCTGATGGATTTTTTAAACTAAACTTCTGCATCAGTTGAATATTATCACTTAATACATTACACCTTAAAAAAGGATTTGTTTTTTTTTCTATCTCAATTGAGGAGGGAAGAGAAGATCCTTTAGCTTTAATAAGGTTATCAATTTGATCATATCTAGAAATTAGATCAATATTCTCAGGCTCGACCTCAATTGAAAACATTAGATTACTTTTTGTATATTCATGACCACAATATATTTTTGTTCTGTCTGGCAATTGTTTTAATTTATTTATAGATTCAAACATTTGTTCAAATGTGCCTTCAAATACTCTACCGCACCCACCAGCAAAAAGCGTATCTCCACAGAAAAGAATATTGTTCTCTCTATTATAAAAAGAGATGTGATCGATGGTGTGTCCGGGAACTTCAATTACCTCAAATTCTATTCCTAAGCTACTGACACTATCTCCTTGAACAACTTTTCTATTTATAAGTTCAAAGCTATTTTCTGGACCATAGATAGATCCTGAGACTCTATTTTTTAATTCTGAAACTCCAGCAGTGTGATCAAAGTGATGATGTGTAATAAAAATATCAGCTAAATTTTTATTATTTTGATCTAGATAATTTATTACGGGTCCTGCATCACCGGGATCAACTACAGAAACCCCTTCATTAGTTTCAAGCAACCAAATATAATTATCTGTGAAAGCCTTTAATGGTTTAATATTAATCACATGCAAATTTTACAACTAACAAGATGAAAACTGTAATTATTTACACAGATGGTGCATGTAGAGGTAATCCTGGGCCTGGTGGCTGGGGTGTTTTGATTAAATATAAAGAACATTCTAAAGAGATGTATGGTGGAGATGCATCTACCACCAATAATAAGATGGAGCTCACAGCAGCTATTGAGGCTCTTAAAGAAATAAAAGAACCTTGTGAAATTATTCTTTATACAGACTCAAAATATGTGCTAAAGGGTATCGAGGAATGGATACATAATTGGAAAAAAAGAGGCTGGAAAGGATCAAATAGGAAACCAGTAAAGAATATAGAGCTTTGGAAAAAATTAGATGAACTCAGAGATAAACATACTATAAAATGGAATTGGGTAAAGGGTCATTCAGGTGATCCTGGAAATGAAACTGCAGACATGCTTGCAAATAGAGGAATAGACGAGCTTTAAAATGGAAAAAAGATTTATAGTTCTTGATACCGAGACCACTGGTTTAGAAGTAGAAAAAGGGCATAGAATTATTGAGATCGGTGGGGTAGTAATGAATGGTAGAAAAAAGACTTCCGAAACTTTCCATGCATACATCAATCCTCAAAGGGAAATTGATAAGGAAGCACAAGCAGTTCATGGAATATCCAATGAAGATCTTGAGGATAAGCCTTTTTTTTCTGATATCGCTGAAGATTTCTTAGAGTTTATCGATGGCTCAACATTGGTGATCCATAATGCAGATTTTGATATAGGTTTTTTGGATGCTGAATTAAAAATTGCTTCTTCAACCTACCCGGCAATATCTGACATTTGTGAAATTAAAGATACACTTGCAATTGCTCGTAATAAATTTCCAGGACAAAGAAATTCGCTTGATGCATTATCAAAACGCTTTGAAATTAGTGGATATGATAGAAGTTATCATGGTGCATTACTTGATGCCAACATATTGGCAGATGTTTATTCAAACCTAACTGGTGGACAAAGCAAGATTAATTTCGCAAAGAACTTTGATACTAATCAAGAGGAAGGTAAAAAACAAAAAAGAAATCTCTCAAATGATTTTGAAATTACTAAGATTGTTACCTCTGAAGAGGATCAAATCCTGCACTCTAAAAGATTAGAAGAGATTGAAGGAAAGATTGGCAAGAAAACGTTATGGAACTCATAAGTGAAAATAACTAGATTTGCTCCAAGTCCAACAGGTAATCTTCATATTGGTGGAGTAAGAACTGCGTTATTTAATTTTGTTTTTTCAAAACAAGCGGGTGGATTGTTTTTAATTAGAATTGAAGATACGGACAGAGAAAGATCAAAAAAAGAGTATGAAGAGGACATAATCTCTGGATTGGAATGGCTTGGGATATCAGCTGATAAAACACCAATAAGGCAATCAGAAAGATCAGATATTTATCAAAAAGCTGCTGAAAAGCTTATCGATTCTGGAAATGCCTATTGGTGCGATTGTTCTCCAGAAGATCTAGAAGCAATGCGAGAACAACAAATCGCAGCAGGTAAAAAGCCAATGTATGATGGTCGCAGCAGAGATCTTGGTCTAGAAAGATCCAAAAATACAGTTCTCCGATTGGCAACACCGATCGATGGAGAAACCACTGTGAAAGATCTAATTCGTGGGGATATAACTTTCAAGAATAGCGAATTGGATGATCTTATTTTATTAAGAAGCGATGGAACACCGACATATCATTTTTGTAATGTTGTGGATGACTATGATCAAGGAATAACAACAGTAATCCGTGGAGAAGATCATATTAGTAATACACCCAGACAAATTCATATTCAGAAGGCGCTTGGCTATAGTGAGCTTGAGTATGCTCATTTACCGCTAGTTTTGGGAGAGGATAAAAAAAGACTCTCAAAAAGACATGCTGCAACAAGTCTAAATGCTTATAAAGAAATGGGATTTACCAAAGAAACAATCATTAATGCTTTAGCTCTGCTTGGCTGGTCAACTGAAAATGAAATCTTTTCAATGAATGAATTAATTGAATCATTCAATCTTAAAAATGTCCAAAAGGGCGCTGCAGTATTTGATCTTAAAAGATTTAATTGGGTTAGCTCTCAGCATTTAGCAAAATTAAATGATGATGCTTTTATTGAAGCTATTCATCCATTTATGAAAGATGAGGGCATTGATGATGTTGCTACAAATTATAAAGAGATTTTGATCGCAATGAGAACCTCAAAGACTAATCTCAAGGAGATCGCTTATGCAACTAGACCCTTCTTTTTTGAATTAGAAGAGTATGATGAAAAAGGAGTAAATAAATTTTTAAGAGGATCTCTTGAAACTTTGACTTTTGCACTTGAGACACTTTCAAAAATTTCTGAATGGAATGAAACAGAATTAGATATGGCATTAATAAATGTGAGGGATTACTTTAATCTTCCTATCCCAAAAGTAAATCAACCGATGAGAATAGCTCTTGTTGGTTCTACTATTTCACCATCGCTTGGTCTCACCCTTGAGCTGTTTGGAAAAGAAAAATCTTTAGAAAGGATTAAGAAAGCTATAGATTTTATTAGTTAGATTTCTCAGAAGAAACACCTGCGTTTGGTCTTCTGAGGTCAGCGAAACCATAATTAATTCCATCTATTATCTGAATAGACTGTGTGCTTCCGATGGTATCCGATAAATCTAATCGATGGCCGATTCTTTCAAGTAAGTTTATATTGTCTTGGCTTAGAGTTGTTTCATATTCAATACCAGCATAGGGCCAATCTTTATGAATTCTTGGTAGCATAGTTGCGTCACCAACATGCAAACCAAAATCAATAATACCAGTAACAAGTCTCAGGTTGGCAGCTGGTATTTGTGAGCCACCAGGAGATCCCGTAATTAAAGATAATTTACCCTTTTTATCGAATATCATAATTGGATGCATTGTGCTCATAGGTCTTTTACCCGGCTCAAATTTATTCGCAGGACTTGAAGCTCTACTCTCTATAGTTTCATCACCGAATTTAAATGCAAAGTTCCTCATCTGATTATTCATGAGGACGCCTGTTCCTGGGATAGTTACTCCTGAACCAAATGAGTATCCTAAAGTATAGGTATTTGAAACAGCATTTCCTTTTTTATCAATAATTGAAAAATGTGTAGTATCTTTGCTCTCTTCCAAGTGATTATACTTTTTAATAGATGAAGCCTTAGATGCTTTATCAAAAGCTAAACTCTTAGCAAGCGTCTTACTTCTGTCTTTTGAAATAAGAGCTTGGACAGGAACATTGTAAAAATCTGGATCGCCAACATGATGAGATCTATTATTATGACCACGTCTAAGTGCTTCTGCTAAGAGATGATATGTCAAAGATGAATCTTTCTTATATTTCTTAAGATTATAGAAGTTTAATATATTTAAAGCTGTAAGGAAGGTTATTCCTCCACCTGAAGGAGGGCCCTGAGTATAGACGCTGTACCCTCGGTAATTAATACCTATAGGTTCTCTAAACACTGACGCGTACTGCTCAAGATCATATTTATCAATGAAACCTCCATTTTCTTTCATGTGGACATATATTTTTTCAGCCACCCAACCTTCATAAAAACCTTTTTTTCCATCTTTAGCAATTGCTTCAAATGTTTTAGCTAAGTCTGGTCTTTTCATAACTGAGCCGATAGCTAAAGGCTTATTATCTTTAAAATAAATTCTATTTGATTCTGGATCTTGCTTAAGTTGACTAGTGCTTCCAATTGCATTGTGCAGATCATATGAAACAATAATTCCTCGTTTAGCTTGATCTATCACTGGCCTTAACACTTCTTTAAGTGAAAGCTGACCAAATCTTTCATGAGCCTCAAGTAAACCATATACAGTTCCCGGAACAGCAGACGCTTTATAGCTGTATTTAGTTAAATCATAGTCATCCTCTTGTATTTGTATTGGAGATTTGGAACCAAATAGATCTTTTAAATTTGAATTTAAGGAAGAGCTACTCCTATAGTCGATTGAAAATAATTCATCTTTTTCTTTAATGTAGATCAACATAAATCCTCCACCACCTAGATTGCCAGCTCTTGGCAGAGTTGTAGCCAGAGAAAATCCAACAGCAACTGCAGCATCAACTGCATTACCACCGGCTGTCAGTATTTGAGCTCCTATTTCTGAAGATTCAAAATTTTGAGATACTACCATGCCATTAGTTGTAACTTTAGGATGAAAAGGAGATTTATAATCTAAATAATCATCTAATTGAATTTCTAGACTGAAGATTGATAAAAAAAGAAAAAAGAGTAAAGGAAGTTTCATTAAAAAATAACTTTCGCAAAATAATAAGCAAAAACAGTAACAACGAAGATTCCAGCAATATTTATAAAAAAGCCAGCTTTCATCATATCGATAATTTTAAACTTGTTAGCTCCATAGACAATCGCATTTGGCGGAGTCGCCACTGGCAGCATAAAGGCACAACTAGCGGCAAGCACAACTGGCACTGTTAGAACTTCCGGAGCAACTCCAACAGCAACTGCTACAGCTCCAAATACCGGAAGAAAAGTTGAAGTTGTCGCAACATTACTTGTAACTTCTGTTAAAAAGATTATCAAAGCAGCAACGGCCATAACAAGCAAAATTAGTGGAACTGTTTTTAGGGCAACTAAACTTTGGCCAATCCATAAACCAAGACCTGTATTATTTATTTGAACTCCCAAAGATAGACCACCACCAAAAAGCAGTAATAGGCCCCACGGAAGCTTACTAGATTGCTCCCAAGAAAGAAGCTCTCCATTTCTTCCACTTGAAGGAATTATAAATAATGCTATTGCAACAATAATAGCTATTCCAGCATCACTTAGACCAGTTATATAATTATCTATTAAACTTCTAAACATCCATAAACCGGCTGCAACAGCAAAAACTATTCCAACCCTAAATTCATCTTTTGACATAGGACCCATTTCAGAGAGCATTTTTGAAAGTGTATTTTTCGTTTCATATGATGAGGAAAAGTTAACTGGATATACCACTTTGGTAAGAATATGCCATGCAAGACCAAGCATACAAATTGAAACAGGAACTCCTAATTTCATCCAGTCGAACATCGAAATTTCTAAACTATAAACTTCTTCCATGAAAGAACTAAATACAATATTTGGAGCAGTTCCCACAAGAGTTGACATGCCTCCTATTGTTGCCGCATAGGCAATAGAAAGAAGCAATGCTTTATCAAAATTATTTTTATCTTTTTCAGACATATTTGGGACAGTTTTTGCAACCACTGAGCAAATTGCTAAACCAATAGGCAGCAACATTAATGTTGTTGATGTATTCATCACCCACATACTGATTAGCGCAGAAACAAGCATGAAACCGCCTATGAGCTTAGGGCCATCTGAGCCAAGCTTTTTGATCATTATTAAGGCCATTCGTTTATGAAGCCCTGATCTTTCTATTGAAAGCGCAATTAAGAATCCACCCAAGAACAAATAAATATTTTTATTAGCATAGGGTAGAGCTGCTGTCTCAATTGAAGTAACACCAAGGATTGGAAATAAAGCAAGCGGAAGTAAAGAGGTAACAGGTATTGGAATAGCTTCTGTTGCCCACCAAGAAACCATCAAAAGCGCAACAGCTGCAACAAGCCAAGCATCGGAAGTCAATCCTTGAGGAGATGGAGTAAACAAAATTCCAAAGAAAAGAAATACTCCTATCCAAAATCCTCTTTTTTTGATAGCCATAAATATATTATAGGATATAAAAAGGGAGCATATAGCTCCCTTTAAAAATTAAAAGTTCTAATTAAAACTTTTGGTAGAATTCTATGGCATAACTTCTTCCATAATCACTATGAACGTCGCCAACAAAACCCCATGTATACTCATCAGCTAAAGGTGCTCGAGTATCTTCAAGATTTCTAATTTGACCTCTTATTCTTAAACCATTTTTAAATTTGTAACCAACGGTAAGGTTAAGAGTCATCATTGATTCTACTGTCCAATACTCTCCGCAATTTCCACCAGAATAACTGGTTGTTCCTGAACAAACATAATTACCAGATGAATCTTTCGCATTATTTGTAACCGCAATTTCATCAAAGGCACTTATTTCCATACCAGAAAGATATGCATTCCAACCATTATGATTCCAAGATATTCTCATTGAATCTTTAGATTCAGGATATGCTCTTTTATCGTATGTCCCAAGCAAATCCCCAAATCCTGATGGAGAAATCAACCCTTCAAGGGCTCCTCCCGGAGCAGCAGCATCAAATAGTTGCTGTGTCAATGCACCAGCCTCTTGCTCAAATGAATCAAACTGAACTTTCATAAATTTCGCTGCAAAAGATCCATAATCTGTGTCCACAGAATATTCAATTGCATAGTCTGTTCCCTCAAGAGTTCTATCATCTAGGTTTACGTATGCATCATTGACTCTAACAACTGTACCTGCTTGGCAAATGTTTGAATCCCAATTTGCGTTGTAGGTAGGGGAATCAGGATCATCATCTGGAATGAATGCACCTCTAACAACAAACGGATTACCAGTACATTCATTTACACCACCATTTACTCTGATAAGAGTGTCAAGAAGCATATGATTTCGTTCACCGAAAAGGCCAACAACATTTTCCTGTTCAATTTGCCATTTATCAACAGTTATTATCCAATTATCACCTGGTGTAAGAACAAGTCCTACTGAAGTATTTGTTGCCTCCTCTCCCTCAAGAGCATCATTACCTGATGCGACTCTTTGAATTGAATAATTCTCATAGTTTTCACCTATCGCTTTGGTGTACAAAGGATCTTCTTGTGAATTATTTCTTACAACTAGCCCCTCATTTACTGTAATTAGGTTTGGTGCTCTAAAAGATGTTGAATTTGAAGATCTTAGTTTAAACCAACTCGTTGGTGCATACCCCAAAGCAATTTTACCAACTGTATTAGTCCCATAATCATCTGCGTTTTCAACTCTTACAGCAAATTGAGAGTCAAGATTTTCAAGAAGAGGAATTTGTGCCTCTACAAATAGAGACGTAACAACCCTGTCACCCTCAGTATTGGGGGAGGGGCTACTGTTAACAATATCAGATATATATGGGAAGGTTGACTGATTGGCAGCTTCAGGAGGAGTTGAGTATTTAACTGTTCCGTTTACTCTTGGATCTCTTAAATCTTCCATTGATTCTGCTCTAACCTCAGCACCAACTAAAAGAGCAATATCTCCAGCAGGCATTGAATAAACAGATGGATTAGATATTTTGAAATCAGCTAAATAAAGATCAGTTCTATTATCTCTGTAAATACTTACTGTAAAACGATCCTCATTAGTAGATACACCTGAGCATAATCCAGCACAAAAAGGATTATAGGCATTAGGAGTTGAGTCTGCCAAAGCCTCATTAAGCAATGTCATACTTTGTCTGCCATGATTATCCATTTCTGATGTTGCTGCCGATGCTACTAATCCTGCATCCCAATCCCAATCACCAAAGTTTCCTCTGAAGCCTTGAACTATTCTCCAAGTTTCTCTTGTTGAATCCCAGCTTCTTGGTGTATTGAATCTGAAATATCTAAACCACAAGCCAACTTCGCTCCCTTTGATTTCTTTTCCAATGAAAGGACTACCATCTGCTCTTGCTAGTTGATTCAACCAATAATTTGTTAATGGAACTAAAATTGGTTGAGTGTTTCCTCCGTTCTTAGAGGATGATCCCATACCTAAGGGAGCACCACCATAAAGCTGCTTATTTGAAGTAGACTTATATAGACTAAATTCGCTATAGGCTTCGACACCATTCGCAAGAGTTGTATTATAAAACAATACTAAATTATTCCTTAATAATGGACCTCTTTTATCATACGTTTGACCATACGCAGCTCGGCTTTCATCTCTTATGGAGCTGGAATCATATAAACACATGAAATCTTGACCAGAAATATAATATTGATCAAGTGGTTTATCGTCTCTCGTACAGTTATTATCTGTAGCTCTGTAAATAGTAAAAATATTACTTCCTTCATAAAACTGACCCCAAACTGAGCTAGCGCTGGCATTTCTCCAAGTGGTATCATTAAAAGCACCAAGTCCACCTTCATCGGGACTTGGCAAGAATCCTCTTAAATCACCAACTGCCCATTTTGGATCTTCTATGCCTCGAATTCTTTCCCTATCATATCTATCAAAATAGACTGATATATTTGAGCCATCATCCATGGTTTTACCCCATTGAATACTGACCTTGTTATCTTTTGCATCAAAGCTATCATACCAATTTGATCGAACTCTCATTGTGAGACCATCAAAATCATCTTTTAACACAGTATTAATTACACCTGCGACAGCATCAGCACCATATATAGCTGAAGCACCATCTCGAAGAATTTCAACTCTCTCAGCACCATATACAGGTATCAAATTTGAGTTAACACTTGAGACAGGCACATAACTTCCTCCAACCCACTCAGTTGCGTAACCAGGAGATTGAACCAGTCTGCGTCCGTTTAAAAGAGTTACTGTATTACCAGTACCTATATTTCTTAGATCAAGTGAACCTACGTCACCTCTAGATGCATTATATCCTCCGCTAAAGTCTGTCTGATTAAAGCCATTGTTTCCATTTTCAGCTAGATCGGCAAAAAGTTCTTCACCTGATTCAACAGCTAAACTTTCAATGTCTTCAGCTGTAATAACAGTTACAGGTAGAGCTCCAGTAATTTTTGCTCCCTTGATTTGTGAACCAACAACAACAACCTCTTCGACGTCAGATTCATCCTGAGCATAGATTAAAGTGATAGGTAAAATTAATAATATTGATAAAAGTTTAAAAAACTTCATATTCTCCCCCTAATTTATAAAGTAATGATTATTTTATAACTTATTTATAACATGAAATCAAATTGACAAGACGCAATAAAAATTACAGATTTCACCATGAAACAACTTTATTTTTTCTAAAATTAATCCTTTTTCCAACCCATTCTTGGTCCTTGAGCAGATCTATAAAATCAAGTTCATTTGAGGTAACAACTTTTCTATGATTGTCATCATCTTCCAAGTATAGAACTGCGATTAGATTTTGATCTTTACTTTCAAAAAACGTATATCCAACTATTTTTCCTTCTCCATCAAGTTTTGATGATAAATTTAGAGGCAGCTCTTCTGATTGAACTTTTTTTGTTACATCAGAGTGCATAAATCCCTCCTTATATTCCTTACCCCATACACAAAAGGATTGCTTAGTCATCATTCCAGAGACACCTGTAACTAAACCATAACTTATTTTATTTGTTCTAATCCTCTCTATCATTTCAACAGATGAATGAAGAACATAACTGTTAAGCGGACCTCCCGCGAATGGCATGGAGCCGGTAACTGTAAGAGGCTTGTCATCATCAATTTCTAATGAATCTTTGAACATTCTTATAGCGGAAGGAAAACAGCTATATAAATCGTAAGCATCGATATCAATTTCTGATTTATTAATAAAATTCTTTATCGTTTTTGCAGCATAATTCATACCAAAAGATTCGTGTAATTTTGGTCTTTGCTGAACAGATATCATATGATTATTTTCGGTAGATGCTATTGGATAAACTCTTTTTGAGGCATCCACCTTAAGTTTGTTTGCAACCTTTTCACTACATAAAATAAGCGCAGCTGATTGGTTTACATTCCAACTTGTGCAATGAAGTTTGTTATAGGGATAAGCCATTAGTTTATTTTTTTTTGAATCAAAAATAATTTCTTGTTCTGAGAAAGATTCATCGGCCCAAGCATTTTTGTTTCTTAAAGCTAGGTCAGAAAATAGTTTATATTGTTTGCCAATTTTTTCTTTATGCTCTGATAATTCTTCATTATGTGCTTTCCTCAGAGCAGTCTCAATCACTGCATAATAACCAACAGCCATTGCGCCCAAAGCTTCCAACTCTTCATCACCATATAAATCTTGCTTGGCTTTAATATAGAAGTCAGGATTTTTTTCAAGTTTTTTTTCTTTGAAAGATTTTTTTTCTATTTTGGATCTAAGATTTTTATATCTTGCCTCACCTCCTATAATTAAAGATGCTTCTATCTCACCTCTTTCAATTTTAAGGCATGCTTCATTGATGAGATTCTGCTGCAATACGCCTATTTTCGTTACGTAAGTAGTTGGATTTTTTTTAAAGTTATTATTTTTTGCTATCCATTTTCCTGGATCCCTGTATTTCCAAAAACCTTTAGGAACCCTAATTTCATCAATATAATTTTTTATTGCATCATTTCCTACGTCTCCAACAGCAGATTTGGCAGCTTTATCCATCAAGATCAGTGCCTCATCAAGTTCTTCGAAATTACCTTTTTGCTGAATCGCGGCAACACCAACTAAAACGGGGCGATTTGTCATTTAAATTATTTAGTATTTGGTATTGTAGACATTGCAGACGTATTAAATCCTGCATCTACATATGTGATTTCTCCAGTAATTCCACTTGCTAGATCGGAGCACAGAAAAGTAGCGACATTTCCAACTTCTTCTGTTGTAACTGTTCTTCCAAGTGGAGCCCTTTCTGCATACTCGCTTAGCATACTTCTAAAATTTTTAACTCCTGATGCTGCGAGAGTTTTAATTGGTCCAGCGGAAATAGCATTAACTCTAATGCCTTTTTTCCCAAGAGATGCAGCTAAAAACCTTGTATTTGCTTCCAAGCTTGCTTTTGCAAGGCCCATAACATTGTAATTTGGCAAGGATTGAATAGAACCTAGGTAAGTAAGTGTTAAAAGTGCTGAATTTTCATTAAGTATTGGAAGAGCTGCTTTTGCTAGTGCAGTAAAACTATACGAGCTTATATCATGAGCAATTTTAAAACCTTCTCGCGTTGTAACCTCGGTAAAATCTCCTTCTAGCTGATCTGTTGGAGCAAAACCGATTGAGTGAACTAAACCATCAATGTTTCCCCATTTTGATTTGATTGCTTGAAAAGCCTTTTCAATTGAAGCATCTGACGAAACATCACATTCCACTAGTGTTTCAACTCCTAAGTCTTCGGCAAGGGGCTTAATTTTCTTCAGAAGCCTCTCATTTTGATATAGAAAAGCAAGCTCAGCTCCATTTATAGACATTGATTTTGCTATGCCATAGGCAATAGAAAATTTATTGGCAATACCTGTTATTACAATTTTTTTATTTTTAAGCATTTTTAATTTGTCAAGTTGTGATTATATGTCAATAAAAGATATGTTTACATTCTTTTAAATATTTGTTTATATTGCACTATTAGTGCTGTTTTTCAGCATAATTTTTATATATATAAAAGGGGGAAGTATGAATATACTTAAACTTAAATACTTTCTTGCGTTAACTTTAACGCTTGGGCTTTTCAATATTGATATTGTTGCTCAAGATGCTGAAGAAGACGTTGAGGAAGTAATTGTTACTGGATCAAGGATTTTGAATGATGAATTCTCTTCCTCAAGCCCAGTTACAATAATTTCTGAAGAAGACATTCTCGCTGGTGGTAATGCTAGTGTTGATGAATTCCTTAAGTACACTCCTGCCTTTACAGGTTATCAACTTGGAACATCTACCAATAATGGCGGTGATGGATCTAGGAAAGTTGACCTTAGAGGTCTCGGCTTTAACAGAACTCTTGTACTAGTTAACTCTAGAAGAGTTATTGGAGATGTCGGTGGAGATGGTGCTGTTGATGTCGGTGGCATTCCAGAAATCATGATAAAGCGTGTTGAAGTTCTTAAAGATGGAGCATCAACAACTTATGGTTCTGATGCTATTTCAGGTGTTGTTAACTTCATTCTTGATGATGAGTTTGAAGGACTAAAAATTTCAACTGGAATGGGTGAGGGCTTAGAGAACGGTCAAGCTTCTAACGAAGACTTTGGTATTATGGCCGGACTTAATGCAGATAGAGGAAATGTTGTATTTGCCGTTGGTTGGAAAAACCAAAACGAAATGCTTCAAGCAGAGCAGCCTTGGGCTGTTGATGCTCTTTATCCTCAAGTCCAAGCTGACGGAACTATTACAGCTGTAGGTTCAGGTTCTTCAAATTCGAGAAGAATTAGAGTTCCTGGATATGGTAGTTATATTTATGACGAAGATTTAGGAGCTGCAAGACCATTTGTAGCACCTGGTGATGTCTATAACTATGCTCCGGTTAATGCATTGATTACTCCAAATGAGAGAACTCAGATGGCAGTAATGGGTGAATTAGAAATAGCTGATGGCGTAGATTTCTATTTTTCAGGAATGTACAACAGAAGATATTCACATCAAAGACTTGCACCAGATGCATCATTTGGAGTTAGTTGTTCTGTTGAAACACCAAATAATGGAACTCAGTGTAATGACTATGTTCCAGCAAATAATCCATATAATCCATTTGGAAGCGTTAATTGTTCAAATGATCTAAATTTATGTGATATTGGTGTGAGAATTAACAGACGTTTTGAAGAATCTGGCGGAAGATTATTCGAGCAAACAGTCGATAATTACAGCCTTGTCGGAGGAGTGACATGGTTGATGGGTGGATTTGTTCATGATGTTTCACTTACTTTTGGTGAAACTGAACAGGTTGATGAAACTCTAAATTATGGTCGTTTTGATAGATGGGCAACAGCGGTTGACCCAGAAGCTTGTGCAGCAAGTGCTGCATGTCCAGGTGTTTTAAATCCATTTGGTAATTTTGGGAGTATTACTCCTGAACAAATGGCTTTCTTAACAGCAGGATCGCTAAAAGATCAGTCCGGTGCAGATTTTGATATGTTCTCTTATGTGATTTCATCTGACAACTTTGCTGTTGGTTTTGAAAAAAGACAAGAGTATGGTTATTACAAACCAGATGAATTTAGTGCTGAGGGTCTTACAACAGGTGGTGCTTCTGCTCCACTCAGAGGCGGATTTAGTGTTAATGAGGTATTTGGTGAATACTTAATGGATGTCAACGATGATCTAAATATGGATTTATCTGTTAGATATTCTGACTATGACACTGTTGGATCAGCAACAGTATTCAAAGTTGGTGCAGACTATACTATTAACGATAACATGAGGCTTAGAGCAACATATGGAACTGGTTTTAGAGCTCCTAATGTTTCTGAGTTAAATACTGATGCTAGTACAAGTTTTCCAGTTATAGATCTTCCATGTCAAATGGGTGACCGAAGACTTGCAGCAGGACTTATTTCTCAAACAGTCTATGATAATTGTCAGCTATTAGGATTTAATACAACCGATGCAGGTGAGTATGGATTTGGATGGCAGTCTTATCATGAGTTTTATGCTGATGGTGATCTAAAACCTGAAGAATCAACAAACCTTTCAATAGGGTTAGTAATGGAAGATGTCTTAATTGATGGTCTCTCATTAGCAGTTGATTATTGGAACATTGAAATTGAAGAAGTAATTGCTCTGCCAATTGCAAACTTGATCTTTAGAGATTGTCTATCACAGACTGTTATGGATTTCTCAACAGGAAGCTGTGGACTATTTATTGATTATGGTTTAAATGATGACAGTGCTTTCGGACCTAACGGAATGTATTACTTTAGCTATCCAGGAGATATTGAAACACCTTGGGGTAACCAGGGAACTTTCTCATCTGATGGTATTGATATAAGTGCTTCAATGTCTGGTGATCTTGATATGGGTAATGTATCAGGTTATGTATTGTCATTTGATGCAACTATGCATAACTCATATGAGCAAGAATTCACTTTTGGTGGATCCTATGATTATGTTGGAACAGCAGATGGTTTTGCTGTGTATCCTGAATTCAGATATGTACTATCTGCCGGTCTACAAGGAGATAACTGGACAACAGTTATGAACCTCAGAGGCGTTAGTGAATCTGATGATGTTTGGAGACCAGCTGTAACAACTGCAGATGCGAAAGCTGAAGCTGTTACATATGTTGATGCTGTTACCACGTATGATTATGGTAATGCTACTTTCAGATTTGGTATTAACAACTTAACTGATGAAAATCCTCCATATTTCCATAGTAATTTTAATGGAAATACTGAGCCTGGCGTATATGACGTCATAGGTAGAAGGGCTTTTGTAAGTGTAGTTATTTCTTACTAAAAAGAACTGAATCAATTTAAAGGGGGCTTTTGCCCCCTTTTTTTATTTTATGTATTGAAAAAGTTTAGATATTAATGTCTAATAGCTGCTTCTTTTTATACAGGACTATTAATAATATGCTAACGAAAGCTAAACTTTTAAGAATGCCAGCTAAGAAATATATGGCTAAAGAGCAACTAGAGTTTTTTACAGCTCAACTAACAGAGCAGAAAGCTGAAGCCCTCAGCGAGATTGAAGAAGCAAGGCAAAGATTAAGAGTTCCCCCGGAATGCAAAGATGAAGCTGATAGGGCATCATTTGAAATGGACTCTCAACTATACTTAAGAATTGTTGATAGAAAATCAAAACTCGTTAAGAAAATTGATTTCGCTCTCAGGAGAATCAAGACCGGAGAATATGGTTATTGTATGGAAACGGGTGAACCTATAGGTATTGAGAGACTTATAATCAGACCAACTGCTGAATTTTGCGCTGACATCAAATACATCAATGATGATCAGGAAAAACACTTTGCAGAATAATTCTTAGCTGACTTTAATTTAATATTCTAGAACCTGTCCTGCAACTCCAACTGAGGAGTGAAACTGCACTATTTTCCAGTCTTTACCTCTTTTCTCGATCACTCCAGTAAATCTAACATCTTCTATCACAACTTTTTCTCCACCTGAAATGACTTCCCAGTCAACAACCTCGGAAAACCAAGCAGTATCGCCAGACTTACTATAATTGAGTACTTTATTTTTCCTGCTTATGCTCAAAACATTGTAAGCAGAAAATTGCTCCTCGATTGATATTTCAAGGTCATTCCAACCTTGCCATCTCTCAGCGGCGTCAGTTCCAAAAGTAACCATATTTTTATCTTTGGCCATAGTCATTGAAAATAATTCAACATCACTTTTTTCAAAGGCTTCCCACATTTTTGTAACAGTCATTTCAGCTCCATGATCTGCATGTGCAAAAGTATCAAAAGCGAATAGAAGACAAGTTACTACAAAAATATTTTTCATATAATTCTCCAAAAAATAATATTAATTAATGATACATTATTGAATTAAAATAAATAAAAATCTTT